>Ga0209755_10000013_pt1 | contig 278441 bp, 278 predicted proteins | sample TergutCo191P1_FD_187301 | JGI IMG/M metagenome (GOLD analysis project Ga0209755, IMG submission 187301) | Cornitermes sp. P1 segment gut microbial communities from Petit-Saut dam, French Guiana - Co191P1 (SPAdes) (version 2) | ecosystem: Host-associated > Arthropoda: Insects > Digestive...
GGAATATTTCCATTCCAATATTCATCGGTTGCGGTGCTTGGAGTGCCGCCGCCGAAAGTTACTCCACAGACCTCGCCCAATTTCCGCTGTGTCCAAGCGTCAAAAAAGCCCTTAAAGCGAATCTGCGGTACAGAGCTATTATTATTCGTCATCATTTTTCACCTCGCTCCCAATATTCGGCTGGTCGCTACCTTCGGCAGCTACTCGCCCATGCGTCCGGGCTATCTGCTTTTCAAAATCAGAGTTGATTTTTTGCGTTTTATTGAAAATGGCATATTCGGCATGGGCTTTTTCTTTCGCCTCAATCATTGACATTTTGCCCCTGCCAATCAGAATTTTGTATCTGCGGAATTTTAGAAACTCGTCAATGCTTGTGGCGAAGTCCTCCATTTTTAGCAAAACTTCATCCTCAATCAAATCTTCCACATAGTCAAAAAAGCCCGACACACTCCGTTCAAGTCGGCGTATTTCCTGTTCGCTCAAATAATTCTTAGCAATAGACACATCGCCTTTAAGGATGCGACCATCGGGCGAGTTTTTCCAAGTAACCAGCCCCATGTTGTCTTGTTTGCTGTCTACTCGGTCATGGATAATCTCTGCCGCCGTATGCCCTGTGATAGCAAAGTGAAATTTGTTTTGCACCATAGCATAGAAATCCCTTGTTACAGGACTGTCTTTGTTATAATCGGCACTTATTTCAGCAAATATATCAGTTATCTGTAGCCATATACGGCGTTCGCTGGCACGGATGGAGCGAACACGCTCTAAAAGCTCTTTGAAATAATCCTTGCCAAAAACTGTTTCGCCTTGTTTTAAGCGTTCATCATCCAGCACAAAACCTTTTGTTATAAATTCACGCAAAATCTTTGTTGCCCATTGCCTAAAGCGTGTTGCTTTAAGGGAGCTTACACGATAGCCAACGGAAATAATGGCATCAAGGTTGTAAAATGACAACTCCCTTGAAACGCTCCTATTGCCCTCTTTTTGAACTGCCGAGATTTTCTCGGTAGTTCCTTTTTCCTCTAATTCGCCCGATTCGTAAATGTTTTTCAAGTGTAGCGATATGTTGTCTGTGGAGCAGTCAAACAATTCGCCCATTGCTTTTTGGGTAAGCCAAATTGTTTCGTCTTTAACGAGGGCGTTGATTTCGTTTTCATTGTCCAGCTTATAAATCTGATATTGCAAATTATTCTTGTCCATATGCCCTCCTAAGCGAAAATCTGCTTTGTAGCAGCTATCAGCTCTTTTGTTTCGTCTGTAATGGCAAGCTCGTCAAGCAAACCCAAAAACTCAGTTTCTTTTTGCTTAATCTGAGAATTTAGGTCTGTCATTTCACGGCTTAACGCTACAATGTCAATCTGTTCTTCTTCCTCGAAAGTGTCTACATAGCGAGGAATATTGAGATTGTAGTCATTGGAGGCAATTTCTTCAAAGCTGGCAAGATGTGCATACTTGGGCATAGATTCACGATTTTTATAGGCATTAACGATTTTTTGTATATCTGCCTCTCGCAAATTGTTTTGGTTTTTCTGTTTCTCAAAATCTTTTGAGGCATCAATAAAGAAAACATCACGTCCAGCACGGTTTTTCTTCAAAATCAGTACAACGGTGGGTATGCTTGTCCCATAGAAAATATTGGGCGGCAAACCGATAACGGCATCAATAGCACCCATTTCAAGGAGTGCCTTTCTGATTACGCCCTCTGATGCACCCCTGAAAAGCACACCATGAGGCAGAACAATCCCCATTGTGCCTTTATCGTTAAGGTGGTAGAACCCATGCAACAAAAACGAAAAATCAGCTTTTGATTTTGGGGCAAGTTTGCCGTACCGCTCAAATCGTGGGTCTGAAAGGAACTTATCGTCAGCACTCCAGTTAGCGGAATATGGAGGATTCATAACAACGGCATTAAAAAGATATGGCTCATCTGTGGGCCAATCTTCATCAAGGGTGTCACCGTTTTTAATACGCATTTGATTTTGCTCTACATTATGCAGTATCAAATTCATTCGGGCGAGGTTGTATGTTGTGGTGTTAAGCTCCTGTCCGTGATAATGCACCTTTTGAGGGTTGGTTACAAACTGGCGGATATTCAGCATCAGCGAACCCGAACCCATTGCTGGGTCATAAATATGGAAAGGTGCTATATCTTCCTGTCCAATAGACACGATTTCGGAAATTATTTTGCTTACGGCTTGGGGAGTATAAAACTCGCCAGCTTTTTTGCCTGCCCCAGCCGCAAACTGCCCGATTAAGTATTCGTAAGCATCACCAATCACATCGCCGCCATGCCCGAAAAGGTCTATTTCATCAAGTGCCTTTATAACCTCTGTTATGGTTACGTTACGCTGTTGGGAGTTTGAACCCAACTTTGACGAGGTTAGGTCAACATCGTCAAATAACCCTATGAAGTGTTCGCCTTGCCGACCAAGCTCCACAAAAGCGTTTGTTAAATCGGCTATTTGAAACTCGTAATTGCTGGCTTTTTTTCGGAGAGTATAAAAAAGGTAGTTTGGCTCGATAAAATAGCCCAACTTTTTTGTTATGGTTGCTCTTATGTCCTCTGCATCATCACCATGCCACTCTAAAAGTCCTGCAAATTGGGTTTCCCTGTCGGGATATTCGCTGACTTTGCCGTGTTCTTCTTCACAGACGGCACGTAACTCTTGGTCTGATAGATATTTATAAAAAACCAGCCCAAGCAAGTAGTTTTTGTATTCGCTGGCATCCATTTTGCCCCTTAGTATGTCGGCTGATGCCCAAAGTTTGGTGTTTAACGTACTCATGCTTAATATCCCCATTCAATTTTATTTGTTAATCGTGTTCCCCCAAAAGCCGTCAGGCAAGCCATTGGGATATTTCATTTCCAACCATTCCAGCTCTGCCTCTACAGGAAAGAACTTTTGACCGCATTTTACAGGAAACGGAACAATCGGACGGAAGTTATCTAAAATCCACTCATACAAGCCCTCGCCTCGTGGCTCACATCTAACCACATCAACCAGCAAAAAGGCAAATCCTTTTGTGCCTTGCGTTGCAGACGAGCATAAAAGGAGGGAACCGGGCTTGCATTTGAACGAACGCCATTCCGTTGTTTTTTGCCCCTCTATAAATTCGAGCGCCCATTCTAAGGTTACAGCTATAGCCTTATATTTCTTCATGCCTGTTTTAGCGAAAACATGGCGTAACTCGTTAGAAAAATTGGCAAGCTCGTCTTTTAGAGGCATTAGCTTTTCTACAATTACGGTTTTCCAATATTCCTCAATAGCCCTGCGGCGTTCTCGATACTTTCTGTTAAATGAACGCTCAAAATCTTCTTTGCTCAAAGATGATTTTTCCACAATTTCATTGATGTACGGTATATCGTCTTTCTCCTTGTTGTATTCATTAAAACTTGTCTGCAAATCTTCTTCGGGTACTTCCAAAATGGCGGCAGACTCCATGATGATTTCTTCGATAGTACGCTTAAAATGACGGTCAACACTATTTACGATTTCAAGCTCATCATCAAGCTCACCTAATGCCTCATCATAAGCTGCCTTAACAATAGACGGCTTGTTTTTGATGATTTCATCAAATTTCTGACGGCTACTTTCGTTCTTGATGTCTTTAAGTAGTTGACTGATGTAATAGCTGTCTATCTTTTCTTCGAGGGTCGCTCGTTGGTCGGGGGAAAATTCAATTTCAAGAGCTTCGCTGATTTCATCATCATCTGCCCCTTGTTCTTCAAGAATTTCCTTGACCGCCGCCTTTTCGTTTTCGATATGCCCAGCATCTTCTACGATAACATCAAGCACGTCAGAAAGCTCCGCATAATCTTCTTCAAATTCCTCATAGCTTTTAATCGCTTCGCCGAGGCTTTTCATGGTTTGGAATGTTTTTATGGCATTAAGCCGTTTTTTTAGGTCGTTAGGGTCTTGCTCCAATTCACGTTTTGCCACTTTGTAGGCTTTATGGGCGACTGTGATTTCTTTTCTCACTTCCTCATATTGCCTTGGTATGAGCCGCTCCCAATCCCTTTCCTCGTTAGAAAACAGCTTAATGGCATCGCGTACATTTTTTGCCATTGTTTTGGGTTTTCTGAATGTAACAACCATACCTATGCTCTTGTTTGGGTGTACTCGGTTGGTGCGTGAAAAGGCTTGCAAAAGCCCATGCCACTTTAATTCCTTATCAACATATAAGGTTTGTATGGCAGGAGCATCAAATCCTGTCAATAGCCTGTCCACAACAATTACAAGGTCAAGCCATTGACCGTCTTTTTGATACTGCGCTCCTTTTCGGGCAAGGCGGTTGTTTATGTTTCTGTTGTAAGTGTCAACATCAGCATATTTTGAGCCGTACATCTTGCCATAGATTTCCATAATCTCGGCAATCTCGGCTTGCGCCTCATTCATTTCGTCTTGACTTTCGGTAACAGAGTAGGTTATAGCAATGCGAGGGAAGTCGGGGTCATTTAACCTTCTTCTCTCGTCTAAAGGATTGCCCGTGATAAGAGTGCCAGCCACTCTCATTTCCATAAGTTTATGGTATATCCGTTTTGCTTGGGCTATAGAGTGGGTCGTTAATATACCGCTCATGGTAGGGATGCCGTCAACAACCTTGAATTTTTCAAGCACGGATTGATGCCTAAATATCTTTTTGAGCATAGCCTCAATATAATCGGCTTTTTCGTAATGCTCATTGCTTATAAATGCCTCTCTGTCAATATCGTCAAGCATTGATTTCGATTTTTCTTCAGGGTCAGCATTGGGGTGTTTTTTGCTGATTTCACTCATGTAAAGCCTTTTTTCTTCTTCCTCACTAAGTAACGAGTGATATTCGACTTGAAAATCCAGCACGGAGTTATCGTCCATTGCGTTCTTGGTTGTGTAAGCGTGGAGCAGTCCACCATTAGGCAGAGGGTTTCCGTCTTTGCCTATGCCGTATTGGTCGTGTGTTGTTCGAGCGTATGTCCCGTTTTCCTGTTTTTTGTTTTCATCAAAAATAGGCGTACCGGTTAGCCCAAACCATGTTGAGCGTGGGAAGATTTTTTTAATGCTTTTCATTTCCTTGTCAGAAACAGCCCTATGGCACTCGTCAACAATAAATACTATATGTTCGCCTTTTAACTTTTCAAACTTGTTTGTTTCCGACTCCTGCGTTTCCCTTATAGCACGGCTTAACTTTTGGATTGTAGTGATAATGATTGTGTTGTTATTTTTCTTGCTTAGGAAATTCTCAACAAGCTCACGCTTATTGTCAATGCCGACAATGAGGGTATTGTCGGTAGCATCACCGGTAGAAAGCCCTGTGTTGTATTCAGATGCAAATTTGCCAAACTCGTCTTTTGTTTGGCTGTCTAAGTCTTTGCGGTCTACAATCATTACTGTTCGGGCAACGCCTATAGCGGTTTGTGCAAGTAGTTTGGTAGCAACAAAGCTGGTGATTGTTTTTCCGCTGCCTGTAGCGTGCCAAATAAAGCCGCCCTCGTGTGATGATGCCTGTTGCATTATCTTTTTGATAGCGTGTATTTGATATGACCGCAAAACCATCATAAATTTTTGGTTCTTTTTATCATCTACTAAAATCGTGAAACGGCTGATAAGCTCATGTGCCATTGGGATACTTAGCACTTTGCGAGTAAAATCAAACAAGTCCTCAACAGGCTTGTTGTCTGTTTCACGCCAGTTAAACAAAAACTTCTTAGCCGAGGCAAAATCATTATTTGTCCTCGGTCTTGCAAAGTATTTTGTTGACACTTTATTGCTCACAACAAAAATCTGAACTGTAGAAAATATCCCGTCAAAAAAGCCCGATTGTGCGTACCTTTCAATTTGGTCAAAGGCTTGGCGGTAGCCGTCTTTGGCTAATTCGCTTTTAAGCTCTACATGGATTATTGGCAGACCATTGATAAGCAAGGTAACATCACCACGGCTAATCTGCCCCTCTGTTGCTGGTACTATCTGACTAACAACCTCATAACTGGATATACCGCCAGCAATATCTTTGTTGCTAAACAGGGTAAGGCTTGCTTTGCCTTTGGAAACATCCTCACGCTCGATAGTGATTTGAGCTATACCATTTTCACCACGCAACCATTGGGATGCAGAAAAAGGCGTTTGGGTTAAACGCCTAAATTCGTTTTTGATTTGATTAAATTCATTGTCAGTTAGCTGCTCTCCGTTCAACATGGCTATATTTATGCGGTTTATATGACTCCGCAGATTTTCCCACAGGGCAGCCTCAGTTTTAATATCAGCTCTGTATGTCCATTGGTTTTCCTTTTCGGTAAGGATGCCGATAAAAGTTTTTTCGATTTGAGCTTCTTGGGGCATGGTTATTCCTCCAAAATTATAAACTATTTTCTCGTGCTGTTCATCTTTGTTACTTGCTTTGCCTCTTTCGTTCGTCCATCAATGGGTTTAGGTGCATCCCTCGGAATGAGCCAAGAACGCCCCAGCCTAACAACACCAGCTATCCTGCCCCTTGAGCATAAAGATTGCACATGACGCTCAGTTATTCCCCATTGTATAGATGCTTGTTTTGGTGAAATCCAATCTAATTCCATATCATACTCCTTATATAGACTGGCACGATTCTCGTTACATATCATTTTAACACGTTTGAGCGAACACTACAAGGTAAATTTTTGATTAATCCGAAACCTTTTGGCGTATGCATTGTAAGTATACTTGTCATTAGCACCTGTATTCGCCATCCGTGTTATAGTACGTTGCTTATTAGTTGATAAAGTTCGATTTGCTTGCTAAAATAATCAAAGTGTGCTACACTTATATCGTGGCAAGTATTACTGCTTAACATCGGTAACGCCTCTAATACCATAAAACGAAAGGATGTTGCGATGCTCCAAAAGACAAAATACCCTGTAATACGGACAATCCGCTGCCGAATAAACTGTGCCATAACCGTAAAAAGGGGGGCACAGTATATTTAAGCAGGCGGTGATTTATTACCCGAAAGATGAAAATGTGCTTAAACAAATATACAAAGATATTGCGGCTTTCCATTGCCAGATAGCCCTGCAATTTATGGATACCAGTGGATTCGATAATCTTCAGAAAGAAGCGGTAATAAACAACTTACTGCAAGATATACGACAAACCAAAAATTCAACCACAATGAGTGCATAGCTATCCACATACAAAGCGCCCACTTCCTTTTTATAAGGATAAATGGGCGTTTTACATATCCAAAAATATTTGCAGCAACCTAAACTCTACTAACTGCTCCCACGTTTTGCGTTTGATGACCGTTCTACTTTGCTCCCAATCGGCTACAGCTTTTGTCCCAACGTCAAGCATCGTCGCAAGGTCACGTTGCAATAACTTGTTCGCTTTACGTATTTCTTTGAGCTTGGTAGAGTATGGATGGGCAAGAAAAGCATAGTATCCATCATAGAGCTTGTCCGCACTAACTTTACATACATTTGCGATTTTATTCAGCAACTCGAGTGGGGGTTCTGACGTGCCGTTTTCATAATCCATCACAGCGTGGCGGCTAATTTCTGCCTGTTGTGCCAGCTCATGCGTATACAGCCCTGCTTTGCGGCGATAATACCTTATCCGCTCCGCAACTGTGGCATTTTTCGGCAACGTAACCATATCACAGACCAAATGATACAGTAGCTTGTCCCCTAAAACTACCACGCTCGGCGCATCACACAATGTTATATAGCAAATGAAATTCGCATGTATTTAAGGGCGAGCAAGAAGCATAATGTGGTGGTGTCTTTGCAGGATTCTGGTAGTAGTGATAAAGAGGGGAATAGGGTCACTTTGGAGGATAAGCTGCCAGATGATTCGGAGGGGTTGGCGGATGTGGTTGCCTTGAAGTTGCAGGTGGGGGAGCTTTATGAGGCTTTGGGGGTTTTGGAAGAGCGGGAAAGAGAGATTATTAAGATGCGTTACGGATTGGTTGGCGTGGAAGAGGTGACACAGCGAGAGATTGGGCAGATGCTGGACATTAGCCGCAGTTATGTTTCTCGTATAGAAAAAAAGGCCTTAGAAAAGCTTTTTAAGGAATTGGAGAGGGCGTAAGTTTTCTCGGTTTGCAATAAATAACGACCTGCCCGTTGGTAGGTCGTTATTGTTATTTATGGCGTTAGTATTGCAGAAGATTGAGGTGGCAGGGTTAGAAAAAGTAGCCCTTCTTCTAGGATATACGGTGTTTTTGTAGTGGTAAAGTCGCCGTTGGTTGTTAGCAGTATGCGTTGGAGAGTTGCTTCTAAAGGCAATCCAGTGCGCCACACAGGGACGACCAGCTGTTTGTGGGTGTAGCTGGTGTTAAAGGCGCAAATTAATATTTGGTTTTCATCCCAACGGGCATATGCCAAGGTATCTTGCTTAGTTAGGAGAAATTGCAAGCTGCCGTGACGCAGGGCGGGGTTGGCTTTATAGGTATTAGCCATTTCTTTGTGGAAGGCTAGTATTTCTGGGTTTTCCTTGCCCCAGGGGAAAGGCCGTCTATTATCGGGGTCTGTCCAGCCTGTTAGGCCTGCCTCGTCACCATAATAAATAGTGGGGCAACCCTGCCAGGTGAATTGCAAAGTTATGGCAGATAGCATAACGGGCGGGTTTACCCCATCATCAGCTGCATCTGCCCCGTGGGTGTGAAGCCGCCCTGCCTGCCTGTTGGTGCGGGTCAAAAAACGGCTGTGGTCGTGGTTGCTTAGTTGGTTCATGGCGGTTTCGCGAGCCCCAAGGGGCATTTTGCTCATATAACGGCTTGCAGCATCGCGAAAAGCCTCGGCATCTCCTAACAAATGGGGCAATGCTTTTTCGCTGTGTTTCTGCATACCTGTGAAAAAGCCGCTAACAGGCTCCATAAAGCCGTCATAGTTCATTACAGTATCCCATTGGTCGCCAGTTAGCCATGCCGCAGGGTCGCCATAATGTTCTGCCAAAATCAAGGCATTAGGGTTGGCAGAGCGGACACGCCTGCGGAAGTCCCGCCAAAATTGATGGTTAAAATCCTGGCTTTGACCTAAATCTGCCGCCACATCAAGCCGCCAACCGTCTGCGTTATAAGGGGGCGAAACCCACTTTTCAGCAATCTTTAGCATATATTCGTATAGGGTGGGGCTGCCTTCGTAATTTAGCTTTGGATGATTGTCGTGCCCCCACCAAGCATGATAGTTGTCGCCATTCCACAGGAAATGGTCAGCGTGAGAACCGTTCTTGTCTAACCAAGAGTGGAAATGCCCGCAATGATTAAAAACCCCATCTAAAATAACTTTTATTCCGTGGTCGTGAGCTAGGGCGATAAGGTCTGCTAATAATTTATTGTCACCAAAACAAGGGTCAACGTTTTCATAATCAGAAATATCATATTTATGTGTGCTGGGGGAGGCAAATAAAGGCGTTAAATATAAGGCTTCCACCCCTAAATCTGCTAAATATCCTATTTTTTGAGCAATGCCAGACAAATCGCCACCATAAAAATTACAAATGTCAAGATTTTCCAAGGGGTCATCCCAGTCCATTTTTCTGGAGGACACGCCTAAATAAGTGTATTGATTGTCAACCACATCATTTGTAGGGTCCCCATTAAAAAATCTATCAATAAAAATTTGGTACATTATCGCGCCTTCTGCCCATTTTGGCACGCAAAAATCAGATGCTACAACAAAATTATGCCCAGCATCCAAATAATGCTTCACCCCTGCGCGATTGTAAAAATAATTATTATCACCGCTTTGGATGACAAAATGATAATTGACAAGCCCACCCACAGCAAGCTCGGCAGAATAAAAATCAAAAATGCCGTGGCTATGGGATTTTTTCATGGGGATAGCCTTATGGTCAGCGACTAGCTGGACGGCATCAATCCCATTTTGCCCGCAACGCAAAGTAAACCGAACAACTTCGCCCTTTTCAGGGTAAGGGTTGCTCAGAAAATTTTTGGTTTCATCAGAAAAAACAGCGGAGGGCATAAAGCCCGCATTCTTAACAAACATTAACGAACCTTTCTATTGAGCAGCGTTATACAATTCTTCAAAAAGCTCCAGAGTGGCTTCTGGGGTGCTAAGGCTGATAAACATAGGCCCTGCCGTGTGGCGGCTAATGCGTATGGTTGGGCCGATGTCAGGATTTTGCACCAACAAATGACCATTGGCAAAACGCCCGCGCAAATTTCCTGGAGTGGCATGAGCCATGCGGCGGTTTCCAGAGCCAATTTCTTCCATTGACTGTTCTAGCAGATAAATGGCGGCGATTTCATCAAAAGGCACGGTGATGCCATAAAAGCCAGAAAAGGTGACGGAATCTGTTGAAAAACTTGAATTTATAGGGCGCGTGCCTTCAAAAAACAACCAGCCCATAGGCAACATTGTGATTAACACAAAAATGCCTAGCAAAACCAAGGATTTCTTGCGCTTTTTCGGGTCATCTTCTAAAGGTTTCTCGTCACTATCCTTTTTGCGGAAAGCCTTTGCGTAGGACGACCAAACCGCAAGAAGCCCACCAAGTATGATTGCCAAAAACCCAGGTAAATAACCCCAGTTGAAGGCAAAACTTGTGAACACAGCAGAAATGGCGCAAACAAAAGCAATCGTTATCATTATCATGCCGTTAAAACGTAAAAAAGCCTTTTGGTCGATTTTATCGCGTTTTTTTTCGGACATTAAATTCCATAAAGACATCATTTTGATGCCGCCGCCTTTTAGCCAAATAATGCCGATAATTGTAAATAAAACAGCAATGCCCGCCATTAAAATTGTGAATATTAGCATTTAAACCTCCTTATAAAAACGCGGGGTTCTCATTATATACTCGTCTACCCAAGACAGGGGGAGGGGTGACAGTACAGCGAGAAGCCACGACCCCGAAACATCGAAGTAAAACAAGGTGGCGGCAACAAAATAACTCATTCCCACACCTAAAGCGACCCTGCCTTTGAAGTTAAGCACCAAAACCTTGTCCATTTGTAAGTTAATTTTATATAGTTGTGTTTTGCTGAATAATGCGCCCTCGCCTTTGTTGAAAATGGATAAAATTCCCATTGTAAAAAACACAACCCCCATTATTAGTAGGGCTATAAACCATAAGGTGTATAAAGTGGACTGAATAGATATTGAAAAATCAAGAAAACGTTGGCTAAAATATTCGGCACTTTGACCAACTCTTGTTAGTATGACGCTAGCCAGCTCTCTAAAATTTTCAAACAAAATGCCACCTCCGCTCTACTTCTTAAAAAAACCACCATATCCCGACCAAATCATAAGTCCTGCCGCCATTACGATAGAAGGTACAGCAACAAAATATCCCTGCCAAACAAAACCGACAATCACGAAAAATGCACAGACAGCGGAAATCGCACCCGCAGCAATCAGTGCTATTGAGTTAAAGCGTACAACGGCAGGCAAGTTATAGCATTGCTCCATTATGGCTAGGCGTTTTTTGGTGTAGATGCCGCGTATACCTTTGCCGTGTAGCAAAAATATACCGTGAGCCACGAAAACAATGGCCACGAAGATTAAAAATGTCATCAGAAATATGTTAAACATTTTGCTCTCTCCTCATCTATAATAATCTGCGAACACGAAACGCGAACGAGGGCAACCGCCCCTAAGGTTAGGGGCATCAGGCTGTAGACAAAGTGACCACAACGTCATTGCGGGCTTGACCCGCAATCCCATATGTAATAACTAGCCCCTATTTTGTGGGCTTGGAATTACTGATGGGTTCCCGCGTCAAGCGCGGGATGACGGGTTTGGAGGATTCGTCATCAGTCTGCCGCCCTAGGGTTAGGGGCGTTCCTCGTGTAGTTTATTATTGAGATTTACGCTCTTCAATCACTCGCGCAGATGTTTCTGCTGATGCTTCTTCGTAACTATCAAATTCCATGGTAAATTCGCCGCGGCCTTGGGTCAAGGAGCGCAATTCAATGGAATATTGCACCATTTTAGCGTAAGGGGCTTGGGCAGAAATCTCCTGCTTGTTGCCTACGGCGTTCATGCCTAGCACTCGTCCGCCGCGCTTGTTAATGTCACCGATAATATCTCCCGTATACTCATCAGGAACAAGAATTTCCACTTTCATAATCGGCTCTAACAACACAGGTTTGGCCGCCATAAAGCCCTCTTTAAAGGCGATTTGTGCCGCAAGCATAAAGCTTAACTCGTTAGAGTCTACAGCATGATAAGAGCCATCATAAAGTATGGCTTTTAAGCCCACAACAGGATAGCCCGCCAATGGGCCATGTTTGCAAGATTCCCTAACGCCTTTTTCAACAGCAGGCCAGAAATTACGAGGGACAGAGCCGCCGAAAATCTCTTGCTCAAATACATATTCTTGGGTCAAATCTCCGCTTGGTTCAAAACGCATTTTAACGTCACCAAACTGCCCAGCACCGCCAGACTGCTTTTTGTGACGGCCTTGCACGTCAGATTTGCCCTTAATCATTTCACGGTAAGGGATAATCAACGGAATCAAGTCAACTTCAAGCTTATTGCGCCCTTCCATTTTCTTGACAATCACATCCAGATGGTTGTCACCCATGCCAGAAATTACGCTTTGCTTGGTTTCTGGGTCAACCTTAAAGCTAAGGGTTTTATCCTCTTCTAGGAAGCGGGAAATTGCCTGGGAAATTTTATCCTCATCCCCTTTATTTTTCGGGATGATGCCTTGGGCATACAGCGGCTTAGGCAGGTTAATCCAAGGCAAAATATATGCATTGTCCTTTGTGCAAAGGGTGTCGCCAGTGGAAGTGTTGGCAAGCTTTGCAATAGCTCCAATATCTCCCGCTTTAAGCTCGTCCACGGCAATATGCTCCTTGCCACGCACAACAAACAATTGCCCGATTTTCTCGGTTTGCTCTTTATTTGCGTTCCAAAGAGGGGTATCTTTCCTAAATACACCAGAATAAACACGGAAAACAGACAGTTTACCAAAGCTGTCAACAATTGTTTTGAAAACTTGGGCAACAGGAGGCCCGTCAACCTTTGCAGGAAGTTCTGTTTCTTCATTATTTTTCTGGTCAGCAGCCTTAACACTTGGGCGAAGCTCAGAAGATGGCGGGCAGAAGTCCTTAATATTGTCCATCAAAACGCCAACGCCCATAGAATGTACAGCAGAACCGATGATTACAGGGGTGGTTTCTGCGTTGGAAATGCCCATGCCAATGCCTGAATAAATCTCATCACGAGTGAAAGGTTCTTCATTAAAGAATTTTTCCATCAATTCTTCACAAGCGTCTGCAACAGCTTCCTTAATCATCTCGTGGACACTTTCCACATCGTCTTCTAAAATAGCAGGAACTTCGCAAGACTCAATGCCTGTTTCGCGGTACAAACGACCTTCTTTTTTAATGGCGTTCACATAGCCCACAAATTTGCCATGCTCACGAATGGGCACTTGCAAAGGAGCGATACATTTACCAAATTTTTCCTTTAACTCTTCAATCAACGCATCAAAATCCACATTTTCATCATCCATGCCGTTGATAAAAACCATTTTTGGCAAGCCTGCCGCTGTTGCTAAATCCCAAGCTTTTTCCGTGCCAACTTCAACGCCAGACTTTGCATTAACCACAATAAGGGCAATGTCTGCCGCGGAAAGTGCCTGATGCACCTCGCCATAAAAATCAAAAAAACCTGGAGTATCAATAAAATTGATTTTGCCGCTTTTCCATTCAATAGGAATTAAAGACGCGCCTATGGATATTTTGCGACGAATCTCCTCTGGGTCATAATCTGACACCGTGTTGCCGTCCTCAGTTTTGCCGAAGCGGTTGGTAATTCCCGCAATATTAAGGGCAGCTTCCACAATGGTGGTTTTGCCCGTTCCCGTGTGACCCAAAATGGCCACGTTTCTAATAGCATCTGCCGCATAGGATTTCATAAATTATGTACCTCCTTAGGTAGGTAAAATATAGTTATCTCAATTCTACCACAACCAAAGCCATTTGAAAAGAAAAATTTTTATAAGTTTTTATGACGGTTTTTTGCGGATAATTGGGCATTTTGAAAAAAATTCCCAAAAATTTTGAATAAATTTGGAAAAAAGACTTGACAAGATGTTACAAAAGTATTAAAATATCCCTAGTAGCTTTTACAAAATATTAACAATTAGCTACAAATATGACAAATTTTACTAAAAGAGGGATGAAATGATTAAAAAACAACCAAATTTTGTAACCAAAATGAAATCTTTAGCAGTGGTCACTGCAGCAGTTGCAACAACTGCCGTCATGGCACAAACAGCATTTGCTTTAACAGATGATTATAATTTCTACATAGGAAATGAATATACAGAAGAGTTTGAGCAACCCGTGCAATTCCGCACCACAGACCCATTAAGATTGCGCACTGGCCCTTCCACTGACCATTCAATCATTTTGGTAATGCCTGCAGGAACTATCATAGAAGTGCCAAGTTTTAACCCATACAGCCTTTTCAACCCTGTAATTTTAGGGGATTTAAACGGATATGTTGCAACAAATTACATAGTGCCTGTTACAAATGCACCTCAAGCTTCAGCGGCATCTTTAACAACAACTCACAGACCGCCAAATGGCAATGTGGAGCTGTTGAGCTGGAGCTACCTACGCACCGCTCTCCCAATGCATACCCATATTCAAGTGTATGACATTTGGAGTGGCCGCACATACACTGTGAGAAACTTTTCCAATGGCAATCACGCTGATGTTGAGCCGCTAACGGCAAACGACACAGAAATTATCCGCAGCATCAACGGCGGTCGTTTCACTTGGGACCCTCGTCCTGTAATTGTTTCCTGGGGCGACCGCACCGTTGCCGCCGCAATCAATTCCATGCCCCATGCTGGCTGGACCATCCAAGGCAACAATTTTAACGGTCACATCTGCCTGCACTTCTATGGCTCGCGCACCCACAACGGTAACCGTTCTTACGAGGCACAAATGCAACAAGCTGTTATGCAAGCCTTTAATCACGCTAGATAATCCAAATATATAAACCCACCATTTTACTGTGGTGGGTTTTTTGTTGGATTTCTTAATTTAGATTATTCGGTGGGTTTAGGGCGGATTTTGCTGATGACGATTAGTCCGATACATATTACAAACACCAAAACACTGATAAACTGTGATGTTGACAGCCCTAATAACTGTCCGCGGTGGGCATCTCCTCGCAAAAACTCCAAGCTGAAGCGACCGACGGCGTAGGTTATGCCATAAAACGCTACAAGGTGCAAGTGGTGGCGGGGTTTCGCACTCCAAAGCCAGATAGCAGCGAAAATTACCATGTTCATAGCCGTTTCGTAGAGTTGCACGGGTAATAACCTAACATCGCTTGGCGCTACGCTGTTTTCAGCGAAATAAACACCAAGGGTTTCGTGGGGCGCACCATGGCAACAGCCTGCGAAAAAGCACCCAATACGCATAATTGCGTGGGCAAGGGGCAAAACAGGAACAATTACCTGCAAAATTGTAGGGATGTCACGCTTTAGGAATTTGGCATAAAAGGGCATAGCCGCCATAACGCCAAAAAGCCCGCCATAAAAAACCATGCCGCCAAAAACCCGCCGCAAAAATAGCAAGGGATGTTGGCTGAACAAATGGCTGTTTTCTAGCACCCAAGGGAGTTGCACGAGGGCGTATACAAAAACGCCCCCCACAAGCAAACCTGCACCGAGAATAACAATGCCCATTAACAAGTCATTAAAGTCCATATTATAGCGTTTAGCCCGCGTGTTGGCGACTATTGCCGCCACAAACAAAGCGATAATGCCCATGACTTGATACATAGGGAATTCTCTGCCAAGAATTTCAAATGATGGGAACATGGATTACAAACCCATCTCAAAAAGGATTTCATCAATCATGCGGTCAAACCATAGCGGGTCGTTAAAGTTGATTTCTTCCATAATGATAGCGAAGCAAGCAATACATGCAACCAACCAACCTAGAGAGAACACCAAACCAACGATTGAGAAAATAAGCCCAGCGGTTAATTTGCCGCCTTTGAAGCCTTTACCGCGGGCAACCAAGGCAAGAATTATACCAGTGATACCAAATGGGATGCCGCCCCACACAAGAAAGGTCACAAAACCGATGATACCTAAAATGAGTGATGCTGTTGCCAGCCCATCACCAGGTTGTTTGGTTGGTGTTGAAAAAGTGGGCTGTTGCCCAGGAAACTGACTCATTACTATTCCTCCTAAATTTTAACAAATTAATTTGCAAGGGCGAAGGAACCGCCCCTGCAAAATTTTAAACCGCAAAGCATTAGAGGCTGAGGAGAGTGCCGCAGCCAATGCACGCAACACAAGACACGAAAGCAAGACCCCAAATCGCGATGCTTACAATGGACAAGATGAAGCCGATTTGCGCTTTGCTTCCAGTGTATCCCATTTCAAGGGCTTGCTTTCTGAAGATAAACATGCCGATTGCCCAAAGTGGGCTTAGCGCTATGGCAAGAATACCGAAAACAAGGGCTAAAGTTGCCTTGTCATCCCCTGGTGGCGGACCATGCCCGAAAGGTGGTGGCGTTGCGCCGTTTTGTTGGTCTGGAAATTGGCTCATACAAAAACCTCCTTAAAATATGTAAATTATATTGCTGACTACAGGAAAGGTATTGCGCAAAAAGGCGCGCAAGCACAGGCGAAACAGGCAACCCAAAACAGACCACCCAACACCATTCCGATGATGGAACATATAAGTCCGCCAGTAACTTTTCCGCTAGAATTACCTTGGCTTTTTGCAGAAACAGCCAAGCCTATGCCAATGCCGCCAATAATCACTTCTAAAAACGGAATTGGATTAAATGGGAAAATTGCAATGGCAATAATTCCCAGCACAAGAGCGGCTGTCGCCATGCCATCCCCAGGCGGCTTGCTGTAATAGTGGGGTGGGGGAGTATATGGCGGTGGTTGGTTAGGAAATTGGCTCATAACGCACCTCCTAAGAATATTTTCAAATTATATCACATCTTTTGTCGAATTACAATAGTTATTTATAATTTGCATTAAATGGAAATACCGCTTTTAATAATGGCATGGCGCAAAACCCTACCCACTGCCACAACCAACCCTATTTGGATTAGCGACGAGATTATAAATGGTGAAACAGTAACGGTTAAAGCTTGACCCACAGTCACTTCTTGGTAGATGGCGAAAAACACGCCGCCAAGGAACAACATAAACCCAGTAGCCGCGGTAATTACAGCACCCCACATAATGGGGCTGTTTTTTCTCCCTGCAAATCCCGCCGCAATGGCTAAAATGGGAAACGCTAGTATAAACCCGCCTGTTGGCCCAAATAGAACGCTTAATCCACTACGAAATTGAGCAAACACAGGCACGCCAACCGCACCGATTAATATGTAGATTAGAACCGCGATAGCACCCTTCTTCCAGCCCAAAATCAAGCCTGTTAGGGCAACGGCGAAGGTTTGTAATGTAAAAGGTACGCCGCCTATTAGCGGAACGCTAACTTGTGCGCAAACAGCGATAATTGCTGTAAAAAATCCAATATGTGCTATATCCTTAATTTTCATTTTTTAAATGCTCCCTAATACCATATACGACGATTATCGCAGAAAGTATGCTACCTGTTACGATTAAAAAAATAAAATCAAATCGTGTGTCTGCTAAAAACAGCCCAATACCTAGCCAAATCCAGCATAAAGCCACGCTAAATAAATTATATTTTAGACCGTAAAGCCCAATGTCAGGAGGGCGTTTTTTTGCCATAAAAATATGTATGGTGACGATGACACCAACTGTCGGCACAAGAATCTGAAGCCATATCAACGGAATTAGTGTAATAGAAAACAGCATCCCCGCCCACATAAAGGCGCAAGTGCGCAATTTGTACGCTGTGGGCATGCCCCTTTTGTTGTAATAATTATCCAAATAAGGCCCAAGGAATTTACTGCGTAAAAGCCATGCCTGCATTTTTGGGTTTACACGGGCAAAAAGCATAGATGCCAGAATGAGAAAAGGCGTTGTGGGCAAGCCTGGTATAAACCTGTTCACAACGCCAATTATCACACACATCATCCCCAAAATATTAAACAAAACCTTTTTAAAGGGGCTAACATTTTTCAAGATTTACCATTCCTTACTTAACGGATTGCTTAAACATCCAAACATGCTTTTCAAAAGTGGTGATTGTACCGATGAATAGGTCAGCAGAGGACTCATCATCTTCACCTTGGGCAATTGCAATGCCTTTTTTCAACTCTTCTGTCATTAAAGTGTAATCTTTAATTAGTGTGTTAAAAATGTCTTTTGGCGTCACTTCGTTGCCTTCTTCTTTGATTTCTGCAAGGTTTAGATACTCTTTCATAGTGGATGCAGGCGTGCCTCCGATAGAAAGCAGACGCTCAGCAAACTCGTCAAGAAGCCCCGTCATTTCGTCATACAGCTCTTCATACTTCTCGTGCATGGGCAAAAACAGCGGACCTTCCACAAACCAGTGAAAACGGTGAAGCTTAATGTACATCACTGCAAAATCTGAAATGCGTTTGTTCATAAAATCTTTCAAAGCCATGGGAAATCTTCCTCTCTTGTTTAAAAATTTAACCACCACTCTATTATACAACAATTAATCGCAAAATGGAATAGGTAAATGAAATTTTTTCTGGAAAACCTTTCCTGAAGTACGCCTGATGACTTCCGAGCAAATTTCCTGTTGACATTTTTCTGGCTATGGATTATAATAACATTATTGAACAAAGGTGTTCATTGGATGGTGGAGCAGAGGGCTTTTTTGGTTTCTGGCTTGTTGTTCGATGAGCGTCTTTTTCGTTGGGAGGGTTTTTATGAGTGAGGTTTTGTTAAAGGGCAAGTCTAAGGTTGTGAGGCAGGGTGTTTGTGATGACAGCCTTGTTATTGAATTTTTAGACTGTGTGACCGCTTTTAATGGCGACAAGAAGGCGGAGTTTGTGGGAAAAGGCGCGTTGTGCGCCGCAATATCGGGTATTATTTTTCGTCATCTTGAAAAGCATGGGATAAAGACCCATTTGATTAAGGATGTGAGCGAAACTTCCGTGTCGGTTAAAAAGGCGGACATTATACCTGTAGAGGTTGTTGTGCGCAATAAGTCGGCTGGTGGTTTTGCCAAAAAATACGGTGTGGATGAGGGGTCTAGCCTTAAAAATGTGGTTGTAGAGTTTAGCTATAAAAGCGACACCCTAGGCGACCCATTAATGAACGAAAGCCAAATAACCGCCCTTGGGCTGGCTGACCAGTCGGAGCTTAGAGATATGGCGGATGAAGCCTTAAAAATTAACCAGCTGTTAGTGAATTTTTTTGCCAGTGTTGGCATAGAATTAGCGGACTTCAAGTTGGAGTTCGGCAGATACCAGGATGAAATTATCCTATGTGACGAGATTTCGCCAGATTCGTGCCGTTTATGGGATATTGCGACAGGCGAAAGGTTGGACAAAGACCGTTTTCGGCGGGATTTGGGCGATTTGTTGGAAGGTTATGCCGAAGTGTTTAATAGACTAAATTCGAGGTGATTTTATGTGTGGAATTATTGGATTTGCAGGCAGAGAAAACGCTGTACCCATTATTGTTGAAGGCTTAAAGCGATTGGAATATCGGGGATATGACTCGGCAGGCATTGCTGTGTATGATGGTGCTAAATTCGCAGTGACAAAGAAGAAAGGGAGGCTTGCGGAGCTTGCAAATGAAGTGGATACAAACCCCATCAGCGGCAATACGGGCATTGGTCACACCCGCTGGGCAACCCATGGCGAACCCTCTGACATTAACTCCCATCCCCATTTGGGAAGCGGCTCCCGAATCGCCATTGTACATAATGGTATTATAGAAAATTACAAACAGCTAAAGGAGTGGCTTGAGGGCAAGGGCATAAAATTTGTATCCCAAACCGATAGCGAGGTGATTGCGCAACTGGCAGAACATTATTACGACGGGGATTTAATTGATACTGTGGTTAAGGTTACAGCGGCATTGGAGGGGTCATATGCCCTTGGCATCATGTGCCTTGATGAGCCGAATATTATGGTGGCCACAAAAAAGGACAATCCGCTGATTGTGGGAATTTCATCAAAGGGCAACTTTATCGCCTCTGATGTGCCTGCCATTTTGTCCCACACTAACCAAGTTTACTATTTAGATGACAAGGAAATTGCTATACTTACAAATGAAGAAGTTAAATTTTTGAATATGGATAAAGAACATGTGGAAAAGAGCGTTGAAACAATTAGCTGGAGTTTAGACAGCGCAGAAAAAGGCGGATATGCGCACTTTATGCTGAAAGAAATTATGGAGCAACCAAAAGTGTTGAGGGAAACCATTCAGGCAGCGTTAGCGGGGGGCGATTTGATAGAAGGCCTGGACATTTCAGCCTTTAACAAGATTGTCATAACTGCTTGCGGTTCGGCTTATAACGCTGGTGTTGTGGGCAAATACGTTATAGAGCGTCTTTGCCGTGTTAGCGTGGAAGTGGAGCTTGCCAGCGAATTCCGCTACAAAGACCCAATTGTGGACGACAAGACCTTGGTGATTCTGATTAGCCAGTCTGGGGAAACGGCCGACACAATAGCCGCAATGAGGGAGGCCAAAGCCCGCGGGGCTTCCACCCTTGCGATTGTTAATGTGGTAGGCTCGACCATTGCTAAAGAAGCCGACCACACCATTTACACATCTGCAGGGCCAGAAATTGCCGTTGCAACCACCAAAGTGTTTTCTGCACAGCTAATTTTACTGTATATTTTGGCGGTGGATTTTGCTGTGAAGTTAGGGAAATTGGACATTGAAGGCAAGGAGAGATTGCTGGCAGAAATTGGCGCATTGCCCGATAAGGTAAATGAGATTTTAGAGAGTATTGACGACATACAAAAATACGCATCCCAGTGCATTGGCTACAAAAGCATTTTCTTTATTGGGCGCAATGTAGATTATGCCATTGCCTTAGAGGGGTCGCTTAAATTAAAGGAGATTTCCTATATTCATTCAGAGGCTTACGCAGGGGGCGAGCTAAAGCACGGCCCAATAGCCTTAATTGAAGATAATACTTTGGTTGTGGCAATTTCCTGTTGCCCTGGGCTTAAACCAAAGATTTTTAGTAATGTGGAACAGGTTATCAGCCGCGGGGCAAAGGTTTTGTTTGTAGGCACAGATAGCGTGGATGAGGACGACAAACTGTCGTTGATTAAATTGCCTATGGTGGAGGAATTGTTCTCTCCTAGCCTGTCTGTTATTGTTTTGCAGCTGTTCAGCTACTATGTTGCCGCAAACAAGGGGTTGGATATTGACAAACCGCGCAATCTTGCGAAAAGTGTTACAGTAGAGTAACTAGGAGGGAACTAATGAGCCACACAATTAAAGAAGTCCTGAACTTTGTAAAGGAAAATGACGTTAAATTCATCCATCTGGGTTTTTGTGATTTATCGGGCGCGCAAAAGAACATATCCATAATGGCAGAAAACTTATCTGCCGCCTTTGCGGATGGCGTTTCATTTGATGCCCATGCAATCAAAGGTTTTCGTGAAGTTACCCAATCGGATTTACTTTTGTTTCCAGACCCTGCCACCCTTACGGTTTTGCCTTGGCGGCCAGGCTCTGGACGTGTGGCGCATTTTTACTGCCATATAAAAACCCCCAATGGTGAACCTTTTGCATTAGATGGCAGACATATACTAAAGAGCGTTGTAGAAAAATATGCCAAACTGGGGCTGATGGCTATGATTGGGGCTGAATGTGAGTTTTATCTATTTAAAGTTGATGAAAATGGTGAACCAACAACCCAAACCCTTGACCAAGGGGGATATTTGGACATATCACCGCTAGACAAAGGAGAGGACATTCGCCGTGAAATTTGCCTAACCATTGAAGAGATGGGAATCAAACCCGAAACATCTCACCACGAGCAAGGGCCAGGGCAAAATGAGGTAGATTTTAAATTTTCCGACGCTCTTACCAGTGCCGACAATCTTATGACATTTAAATCTGTTGTGTCGTCGGTGGCTGCTCGTAATGGGTTGTTTGCCTCTTTTGCACCAAAGCCCATTGCTAACGCACCTGGTAGCGGCTTGCATGTTAACATTTCCCTGTCGCAAAAGGGTCTTAACATTTTTGGGGAAGATTCGGTGATTGTAGAGTCTTTTATTGCGGGCATTTTATCTAAAGCCCCCGAAATCACCTTGTTTCTTAATCCTCTGGCAAGCTCTTATGAGAGGTTGGGCAGATTTGAAGCCCCAAAATATGTTTCTTGGGGGCGGCAAAACCGCTCTCAATTGGTGCGGATTCCTGCCGCTAAGGGGGATAAAACGCGAATGGAATTGCGCTCTCCCGACCCATCTATAAACCCATACCTAGCTTTTGCGCTAATTTTAGGGGCGGGGCTTTTTGGCATTGAAAAGGAATTGCCATTGCCCCCTGCTGTAGATGCAGATTTGTACACCGCAGGGCAGGAGGTTACTAGCAAACTTGCCGCCCTGCCTGCAAACCTTAGGGAAGCGGTAGAGAAGGCGCGTAACAGCCAATTTGTTAAAGTCATTATCGGTGAGGAGCTACATTTGAAATATTTAGCCATAAAAGAGGCAGAGGATAGGGCGAATGGATAACACGTTGATTGTGACCTCATCCGACAAAGGTGTTGAGTATTTTGCTGATGCTCTTAGGCAGGCAGGCATTACTCAAGTGCTGACAGTGGTTAGTGGCGGCGAGGCTCGGCGGCGGCTTTTGGAGCGGTCTTTTGACCTAGTTGTGATAGATTTTCCGTTGCAGGACGAATCTGGTGAGGATTTAGCCCGCCATATCTCTGCAAATGGGGTGGCTCAGGTTATTTTGGTTGTACCCAGTCAGTTTTATGACGCTATATCCAATCTTTGTGAAGATGACGGGGTGCTGGTTATCTCCAAACCCATCAACAAGAAGATTTTGTGGCTTACTTTAAAGTTGGCTAGGTCGGTTCATGCCCGCTTGGCTTTGTTGCGCACAGAAAACCTAAAATTAAAACAGCGGGTGGAAGATATTCGCCTAGCGAGCAGGGCTAAGTGGTTGCTAGTGTCCTATCTGGGTGTAAGCGAACCAGAGGCTCACAGGCACATTGAGAAGCAAGCAATGGATTTGCGCCTACCAAAGCGTGTTATTGCAGAAGGTATAATAAAAACTTATGAAAACTTATGATAAACTAATGAAAAAAGGGGGCTTAACAGCATGAAAGAACGTATAGTGGTGTTGGATTTTGGGGGTCAGTATAAGGAGCTTATTGCGCGGGCTGTGCGGTCGCAAGGGGTTTACTCAGAAATTATGCCAGGCGACATTTCAGCCGCAAGGTTGGCAGAAATGTCACCTAAGGGCATTATCTTGACAGGTGGGCCAGCAAGCGTAAATTCGCCCGAATCCCCTAAGTGCGACCCAGAAATTTTTGGCTTAGGTGTGCCTGTTTTGGGGATTTGTTACGGGATGCAATTAATGTGTCACACATTGGGCGGTAAGGTTAGCAAGGGAGATAAGGGCGAGTATGGCGTGGTGGATGCCTGTTTTAAGGTTGATTCCAAATTGTTCGCGGGAATGTCTGACAAGGGGCAGGTTTTGATGAGCCACAATGACCAAGTGGCAGAATCGCCCGCAGGCTTTAACACTACAGCAACAACATCCGATTGCCCTATCGCTGCCTGTGAGGACTCTGCCAGAGGGTTGTATGCTGTGCAGTTTCACCCCGAATCTGCCCACACCATAGGCGGGGAGGGGATTATTAAAAATTTCCTATACAATATTTGTGGGGCATCAGGAGATTATCGGCTAGATGATTATATTGACAGGCAGATTGAGCATATTAGGCAAAAGGTCGGCGGCGAGCGAGTTTTGTTGGCTTTATCTGGCGGGGTGGACTCCTCCGTTTGTGCCGCTTTGCTGTCCAAAGCCATCCCCAACCAGTTAACCTGCATTTTTGTTGACCATGGTTTTATGCGGCAAAATGAAGGGGATGACATTGAAGCGATATTCTCCAAGCAAAACCTGAATTTTGTGCGTGTAAATGCGGGTCAGCGGTTTCTTGATAAGTTGCAAGGCGTAACAGACCCTGAAGCCAAGCGGAAAATTATTGGTGAGGAGTTTGTTCGGGTTTTTGAGGAGGAAGGCGCTAAGCTAGGGGGCATTAAAATTTTAGCCCAAGGCACAATCTACCCCGATATTGTAGAATCTGGCGTTGGTGCGGCAGCACTTATCAAAAGCCACCATAATGTGGGAGGTTTGCCAGAAAACTTGGACTTTACCACAATTTTAGAGCCATTGTCTGAGCTTTTTAAGGACGAGGTAAGGAATCTTGGCGAAAAACTTGGGCTACCCAGCCGTTTGACAAACCGCCAACCTTTCCCAGGCCCTGGTCTTGCCATTCGTATAATGGGGGAAGTGACCCAATGTAAACTAGAGCTTCTCCGCTGTGCTGATGCCATTTTGCGAGAGGAGCTTGACAACATAACCCCCCCACCAGACCAATATTTTGCCGTGCTTACCGACACCCGCACCGTGGGAGTTAAAGGGGATGATAGGACCTATGACCCCGTAATCGCCCTTCGCGCCGTAACCACTGATGACTTTATGACATGTAATTTTGCAGACATTAGCTTGAAAACCCTGGGCATCATATCATCCCGTATAACAAGTGAGGTTGCGGGGGTTAGCCGCGTGGTTTATGATATAACATCCAAACCGCCAGCAACTGTAGAATGGGAGTAAAAATATTTCAAACACTAAGGAGGTTATTTTATGGCAATTGACAGAGATATATACAATAGAACGCAGTCGGCGAATAAAGAGCAGGAAAGTCCTCCAGGGTCCTTTGCCTATGACTTGAGAAACGAGAAATCGCGACACGAGCAGGCGATGAAGGAGCAAGCTGAAAAACAACTGGAGGATGAGGTAAAGCGCATCGTTGACGCTTTTAAAGGGGTCTGCCAAGGTGAGGCACGCATGGGAAAACGGTCTGCGCAATGGGATGTTACACAGCTTGGGTATTACGATGAACCCGTGAAAGCAACGTCTAACGATTTACCTCGTACAGAAATCTTGCGAGAACGCATCAAGAATGCCCTCAAAAGTGAAGGCTTTAAGGAAGTGCTTGTGACGATATATCATCAAGTTCGTCACTACAAAAAACCTTATGTCAACTTTTTCGATAAAAATAAAATGAAAAAGATGAAGGAAAATCTTTACGGAATTAATATTAAAGTTTCATGGTAAGCTTATCGGTGCGGTCTGTTCTTTGAAGTAAGTAAGGTTTTATAAATTGTTCAGGAGTGATTACGCGTGACAAAATATATTTTCATTACAGGCGGTGTGGTTTCTGGCATTGGCAAGGGCATCACCGCGGCAAGCCTTGGGCTTCTGTTAAAGCAGCGGGGGCTTAGGGTGGCGGTGCAAAAGTTAGACCCCTACATGAATGTGGACCCAGGCACAATGTCGCCCTACCAGCACGGGGAGGTTTTTGTGACGGATGATGGAGCAGAAACCGACCTGGACTTGGGTCATTACGAAAGGTTTATCGACGAAAATTTAACTCATCAATCCAATTTAACCGCTGGCAGAGTTTATTTTGGTGTGTTAGACAAAGAGCGGTCGGGTGGGTATTTGGGCGGCACTGTGCAAATTATTCCCCATGTTACAGAAGAAATCAAAAGTTTTGTATATGCCCACGCCCCCACCGATGTTCTGATTGTGGAAATTGGAGGTACAGTAGGTGACATTGAGTGTCAGTCCTTTTTGGAGGCTATACGCCAAATATCGCTGGAGCGCGGACGGGATAATTGCCTGTTTGTCCATGTGACCTTAGTGCCGTTTTTGCGGGCTTCGGGAGAGCATAAATCCAAACCAACTCAACATTCGGTTAAAGGGCTTATGTCGGCGGGAATTACACCGAATATTATAGTAACTCGTTCTGACCATCCCATAAGCGAGGACATAAAGGACAAAATTGCTCTTTTTGCCAACTTGCCACCCGATTGCGTTATCGAAAACACCAATGCCGACTCTTTGTACGAAGTCCCCATTATGTTGCACAAAAATGGGCTTGATGAGAGGGTTTGCCGCCTGCTTGATTTGCAAACCCCAACCCCCAACTTGGACGACTGGCAAAATATGGTTGGCAAAATCCACACAAGGGACAGAGAAGTTACAATTGCCATGGTTGGAAAATACACCCAATTACATGATGCCTATTTGTCTGTGATTGAAAGCTTAAATCACGCAGGTTTTGAAGTTGGAGCGTCGGTGAATATTCGTTGGATTGACAGCGAAAGCGTGACCTCGGACAGCTTTAAAGGGATTGACGGCATGATTATCCCTGGTGGTTTTGGTAACAGGGGGATAGAAGGCAAAATAGCCGCCGCCCGCTACGCAAGGGAGCATGATGTGCCATTTTTGGGCATTTGCCTTGGTATGCAAATTGCAGCTATGGAGTTTGCCCGTAATGTCTGCGGTCTTAACTCTGCCAATTCTGAAGAGTTTGACAGCCACACCCCGCACCCAGTAATACATATAATGGATGGTCAAGAAGGGCTTGTGGGCAGTGGCGGCACAATGCGCCTGGGGGCATACCCTTGTAAAATAAAAACAAACACTGTTTTGGAGAGTTTGTATGGCAAAACAGATATAAGTGAGCGGCACAGGCATAGGTTTGAGTTTAATAACGCCTATCGCCAGATGTTAGAGGACAAGGGACTGACAATATGCGGCACATCCCCAGACAATAATCTGGTAGAAGCCATAGAGCTAACGGACAAACGATTTTTTGTAGGGGTACAATATCATCCAGAATTTAAATCAAGACCAAGCAAGCCCCATCCGCTATTTCTGGGGCTGTTAAAATCAATTTTAAATAGGGGGTAACAAAATGAAGGGGATAACCAGTATTTTTGGGAGCATGGTTTTTAATGATGCGGTTATGCGGGAGCGGTTACCTGAGGGGGTTTATAAGTCTTTGCGCAAAGCTATGCAACGAGGTACAGCTTTAGAGCCAGACACAGCGGGGGTTGTGGCGGCCGCTATGAAAGATTGGGCAATAGAGAAAGGTGCAACCCATTTTACTCACTGGTTTCAACCTATGACGGGGATAACGGCAGAAAAGCACGAAAGCTTTATAGAGAGGGATGGCGATGGACGGGTTATAACAGAATTTTCTGGCAAAATGCTGGTTAAAGGCGAGCCTGATGCATCTAGCTTTCCATCAGGCGGCTTGCGATGCACTTTTGAAGCTAGAGGTTACACTGTTTGGGATACCACATCTTACGCTTTCATCAAGGATGATGTTCTGTGTATCCCCACTGCCTATTGCTCCTATAATGGCGAGGCTCTGGATATGAAAACCCCGCTGTTGCGCTCTATGGAAGCGATTGACGGGCAAGCTTTGCGGGTTCTGCGGTATTTTGGTGATACCACCTCAAAGCGGGTAACGTCCAACGCGGGGGCAGAGCAAGAGTATTTCCTAATTGACAAGCAAATGTTTTTACAGCGTCCAGACCTTGTTTATTGCGGCAGAACCTTGTTTGGCGCACCACCACCCAAAGGGCAGGAGCTTGATGACCATTATTTCGGCAACCTTAACCCTCGCGTGTCTGCATTTATGAAGGAGCTGGACGAGGAGCTTTGGAAGCTAGGCGTTTACGCAAAAACCCGCCATAACGAAGTTGCCCCATGTCAGCATGAGCTTGCTGTAATATTTTCAACGGCAAATATCGCCACCGACCACAATCAGCTGGCTATGGAAATGATGAAGGCAGTGGCAAACCGTCATGGCTTGGCTTGTTTGCTCCATGAAAAGCCCTTTGCGGGGGTTAATGGCTCTGGCAAGCACAACAATTGGTCATTATCTACAGATACTGGGGTAAATCTTCTTGACCCAGGTGATGCCCCTCATAAAAACATTCAGTTTTTGCTCTTTCTAACCGCCATTATTAAAGCGGTGGACGATTATCAAGATTTATTGCGGGCAGTGTGTGCCAGCGCAGGTAACGACCACAGGTTAGGCGGCAACGAAGCCCCGCCATCCATAATCTCCATATTTTTAGGGGATGAGCTGACAGAAATCCTTGATACCTTTGAAACAGACACAGAATATTACCGAAAAGACAAGACGCAGTTGGAAATGGGAGTTGCCTTTCTGCCCCGTTTCCAAAAGGACACAACCGACCGCAACCGCACGTCCCCAATGGCTTTTACAGGCAACAAGTTTGAATTTCGTATGTTAGGCTCCAGTTTTTCTGTGGCAGACCCAAACACCGTGCTTAACACTGCTGTAGCGGAGGTTTTGCGCCAGTTTGCTGACGCTTTAGATGGGGGAGCAACCCCAGAATCACTAATTAAACAAACTTTCAATGGTCATAAACGCATTGTTTATAATGGTGACAATTACTCGGCTAGATGGCTGGAAGAGGCGGAGGAGCAAGGGCTTTCAAACTTAAAAACCACATCAGATGCCTTGCCCGAGCTACTAGGCGAACCAGTGACAGACCTATTTGGTCGCCATAATGTTTTCACGACTTCCGAGCTGTCCTCCCGATACGAAACCCGCTTGGAAGCCTATCGCAAAACCCTTAACATCGAAGCCTTAACCATGTCTGAAATAGCCAAAACATATATCTTGCCTGCCTGTTTAGAATACCAAAACACCCTAGCCCAGCTTTTGGAGCGCAAAAAGGGATTAGGTGGCTTTGACACCACACCAGAAACCATTTTGCTAACCAATGTTGCCAACCTTTCTTTGACCTTAATGGAAAATTTAACCCAATTGGAATCTGCCCTATCCACCCCCGAAAAAACCCACTGCCTTCTTGCGTCCATGTCTGGTCTGCGCCAAACTGTAGATGCCGCGGAAACCACTTTGCCCAGAAAAAACTGGCCTTTGCCCACATACGCTAACTTGTTCTCTAGTGTTGTTTAAGAGGTGGGTTTTCGGAAAAAGTGTTGACGGGGCTGGTGATGAAAGGTATAATGGTATATGTAAATCACACAAAGGAGAATTTTAAATGACATTACAAGATTTATTTTTAGAGAAGTTTGGCATAAAGCCAGAAGTGTTAGAGTTTTGCAACAAAGTGGAACAAGAAGCCGCTGCCCGCTTTCGCGAGGTGGAGGAAATTGGGGAGTTTAACCAAGCTAAGGTGCTTGCCGCCTGCATCAAGCACGGTTTGAGCGAAAGCCATTTTGCAGGCACAACTGGATATGGAGATGGGGACATAGGACGGGAAACCCTTGACGCCATTTATGCCGAAGCCTTCGGGGCAGATTATGCCATGGTGCGTATGCAGATGATTTCTGGCACACATGCCCTGTCAACTGCATTTTTCGGCAGTTTGCGCCATGGGGATGAGCTGATTTATGCTACAGGTCAGCCTTATGATACCCTGCATCGTGTTATTGGCATCACCCCCACCCAAGGTTCTCTAATTGACCATGGTGTGAAATATACACAAATTGCACTGCTACCAGATGGAAGTGTTGACCACCAAAAACTAGCAGACAGCATCACCAAACAAACAAAGGTTGTTGCAATTCAACGCTCAAAGGGTTATAGCTTCCAAACAGGCTTCCCTGTTTCCGAAATCAAAAAGATGGTGGAAACCGTCCGCTCTGTCCGCAAAGATGTTTTGATTATGGTTGACAACTGCTATGGCGAATTTGTCGAAAAGCTAGAGCCTACCGAGGTTGGTGTGGATGCTATTGTTGGCTCTCTAATCAAAAATCCTGGTGGGGGCATTGCCAACACAGGCGGTTACATAGTTGGCGGGCAAACATTTGTGGAAAACGCCGCCCGCAAGCTGTTTTCCCCTGCTATGGGTCTGCAACTTGGTGCAACCTTAGGCGAAAACAAGCCTATGGCAATGGGCTTTTTCATGGCTCCTAACATGGTTATGGGCAGTGTTAAATCTGCAATTTTTATGGATGAGGTTTTTGGCCGCCTTGGCTTTAAAACTTCCCCTCCAAAAACTGTCACCCGCACGGACACTCCTCAAGTTATCCGCCTTGGCTCTGCCGAGCGCATGACGGCATTTTCCCGCGGCATCCAAAAGGCAGCCCCCGTGGACAGCATGTACGCCCCAGAGGCGGTCTATATGCCAGGATATGCCGACCCAATCATCTCTGCTGCTGGCTCTTTCATCCAAGGGTCAACAAGCGAGCTATCTTGCGATGGCCCAATCCGCCCGCCATATGACCTGTATGTCCAAGGGGGCTTAACATGGCATCATGGCAAAATTGGCTGCATGATGGCGTTGAATGAAATGTATATTGATGGTTTGGTGGAAATTCCGAAATAAGCGGGGTGAGATTTTGACAACTGATTTTGGTAAAACCATTAGACTTTTTCTCATCGAAGGCAATCCCAACGGAAGATGGGTTTGCGAGCTTTCTAACTGGACTGGCAAAGCTTACAAAATAGCAAAGACCCAGATAAAGTCCAGCACTGATAGAAACGATTTAACTTCCGCTGGTGTTTATTTTCTTTTTGGTCGCGATGATGAAAGCGACAAAGAGTCAGTTTACATAGGGGAAGCCGAAACCGTTATTGATAGGTTAATCCAGCAACTTGGTTCTGATTGGACTGAGTGTGTTGTTTTTATCAGCAAAGACAAAAACCTAAACAAAGCCCATGTGAAATATTTGGAGAGAAGGTTTTACAATATTGCAAAAGAAGCAAATAGATACAAGATAACAAATTCCACCACCCCAGCTGAAACAGCTATTTCAGAAGCAGATACAGCTGAAATGGAGGAGTACATTCAAAATGCAAAGCTAATGCTTAATGCCATGGGTCATAAAGTGCTAGAGCCTGTCATTGCCCATGGTAGTGGTGATAAGTCGGAAAAGTTTTACATCAAAGGAGCGCGTGGGGCAGACGGCACAGGCAAACCTACATTTGACGGCTTTGTTGTACTGAAGGGGTCAAGTATTTGTCGAGAAGTGACACCCACAATGATGAAATCTATAGCTGCTTTGCGGGAGATTTGCATTGCCGATGGCAGAATTAATAGTGATTTTAAGTTGCAAGAAGATATGATTTTCAAAAGCCCATCTTCTGCAGCCGTGTTTGTTGTAGGCAGAAGCTCCAACGGTAGAGATGAATGGAAAACCAAGACTGGCGTATCCCTAAACGATTATGAAAACAAGGAGTAAATCACTAGCCTTATTTAATAAACCCCCCCATTCCTGAATTTGTGCAGGAATGGGGGGGTTTATTATACTTCTTGCAAGCAACCCTCTACAGGGTCATAATATAGGCAAACAGGCCTGCCTTCGCATTGGGTGATGTTAAAGCTATGGTCAAAAACTGGGTTAAGCACAGCTGGCGTGACAACTTCGGTAGGTGTGCCTTCGCCTATTATTTGCCCGTCCTTCATGGCGATGACGTAATCTGCATATGCTGCGGCAAAATTTATATCATGCAGCACCACGATAACGGTCTTTTCCAGCTCATGTACCAATTTTTGGATAATCCTCATCATCTCCACAGAAAAGCGGATGTCTAGGTTGTTTAGGGGTTCGTCCAGGAAGATGTAGGGGGTGTCTTGGGCTAAAACCATGGCGATAAACGCCCGCTGACGTTGCCCGCCAGAAACCTCACTTAAAAACTTATCCTTTAAATCCACTAAATCCATATATTCTAGGGAGCGGGTCACTGCTTGTTTGCACTCGTCCCCAAGCCTTCCGCCAGAATAGGGAAATCTGCCATACTCCACCAAATCATTAACGGTTATTTTAATGGAAAGGTGGTGGGTTTGCTTTAAAAAGGCAATTTTCTTAGCAATGTCCTTAGGTTTGATTTTTGTGACATCTTGCCCTTCTAAAAGCACCTCGCCCTTAACGGGCTTGATGTTGTTTGCCATAACCCCAAGCAAAGTGGACTTCCCCGCCCCATTTGCGCCAATCAGCGCAGTGATGGACTTTTCGCGAATTTTAAGGTTCACATCTTTTAGAATTAAATGACTGGCATCTTTTTTATAGGACTGACTAATCCCCTTAACTTCAATCATAATCCGCTACCTGCCTATCTGTATTAGTTTGCGTTAATGTCGTAAATAAAGCGGTTCACGTCCTCAATCATTCTTCTAGCAGACTGGAAGCCGCCTACAACTGTGTACCATTCTGCCATAGGCAAACCACTGTAAATGTGTCCGTTAATGAAAGCGTTAGAACGCTGGATGATAGAGTCATTCATAAAGTTGTCAGTGGCAGCACCAAGCCCTGTTTCTGGCTCTGAACGGTCGAGAAGGAAAATAATGTCTGGGTTATGTTCAAGCAAAAATTCTGACTGCATGTCAAAACCATGCTGGTCTGACCAAGCTTCTAGGTCAAGCTCGATAGAGTTAAAACCAAACTCGTCAAACAAGAAGCCAAAACGGCTACCCTCAAGGAAAATTGACATTCTGGTTGCGTCCACCATCATAACAAAGGCGGCGTTCATGTCTAGGTTTTCTGTAACTTCTCTAATGGCTGCCATTTCGGATTCGATTGCGGCAATTTCAGCAGAAAGCAATGGCTCTATACCTGGGAAAATTTGGGAAAGAACCTCTGCGTTTGCCCGCATATCTCCAAGCAGATTAGCTTGGGTGGTGTTAATTGTCAGCCAAATAAAGTTTGTGTCAGAATATTGCTCGATGGTTTCGTTTTGGAAGGCATCTCTATCCTCTGTTGAAAGGCGGTCGCCAGCTTGGTTCATACCAAAAGAGCGCGCGCCAAGGATAACAAGCTCTGGATTTACAAAGTCCAAAATGTCACGGTCAACATAAAACAGAGTGCCGCCTGTAAGGATGTTTACGCCATCAATTCCATCGCGGAAGGCATACAAAGCATCGGGCAAGGTGTTCATGGTTGGCACGATAAGGGTTTCGATGCCTGTGTTTTCAAAGCCGATGCTGTAAAGCATGTCAAGGATGCCGAAGTCAAAAATGGCAACACTGGTTGGGTTTTGTCTGACATTTGTTACATTGCCTCTAAAGTCAGTGATGGTGGCGAAGGTTGGCTCTTCTGCCTCATTAACTTCAACACTTGCAGGCTCTGGAGTGGTAACAACTGGCGCAGTGATTTCTGGGGCTTGCCCTGTTGGGGTAACCTCCTCGTTTCCTCCGCAGGCAGCCATTACAAAACCAATGGTCATCACCCCTGCAATAACTGCAAATTTCTTAAATTTGTTCATTTTTGTTCCTCCTAAATAATTTTTTAATTTATAGTAAGTGCACATTACTATCAAAGGTTAGTTAAAATACAAGCAAACAGATTTGCCGTCGCATTTGGTTATGTTAAATTTGTGACCAAACACAGGGTTTAACACTTCTGGAGTTATCATCTCCCCAGGTGTGCCAATTTTGTGGATTTCGCCGTCTTTCATGGCAACGATAATATCTGCATAGGCGGCGGCAAAGTTTATGTCGTGCAAAACCACAACAATTGTCTTTCCTAAATCCTTAACCAGTTGCGTAATTATTTTCATCATTTCAACCGAATATTTAATGTCCAAATTGTTCAGCGGCTCATCCAAAAAGATGTATGGAGTGTCCTGAGCCAGTATCATGGCAATAAAGGCACGTTGACGCTGACCTCCAGATATTTCATCTAAATATTTATCAGTAAATTCAAGGATATTCATATATTGCATGGCTTTGTTGACCTTTTGGTGGTCAATATCTTGCAACTTTCCGCCACAGTGGGGAAACCGTCCAAACTCTACCAAATCCCGCACAGGTATACGCACATTAAGCTGATGGGATTGCTTCAAAAAGGCGATTTTTTTAGCGATTTCATCAAGCTTAATTCCGCTAATGTCCTTTCCGTCAAAATTAACAGACCCGCTGTTGGAGGGGATAAGGTTGGCAATAACCCCTAAAAGAGTGGACTTTCCCGCCCCATTTGCTCCAACAAGTGCCGTCACGCAATTGTCTTTGATGGTCAGGCTAACATCTTTCAAAACCTGGGTATCCCCGTAGGATTGGCTGATATTCTTAACCTCAATCATAAGCGGTTCTCCTTTAAAATCAGGATAAATACATAGGTGCAACCAACCAAATCAATAATCACAGTGACGGGGATTGCCCCCAACAACATCTCCATAACCCCTTGCCCCGCCACAAGCACCAAAGCTGCCATCAAAGCAGAACCAATGAAGAGGGGCAGATGCTTATATGTCTTAAACACCTCTCTTGCGGCGTTTACAGCCAGCAGTCCAAGGAAGGTCAGCGAACCTATGAGGGCAGTTGCCGCAGACATGCCAATGGCGATAAGAATAAGGTTAATGCGCATTTCCTTTTCGTAGGCTATGCCCAGGCTTTTCGCCTGTTCTGGACCTAGGCTCATCACATTAAGCCTTCTGTGGCGCACTATGCTAATCACAACAACTGCAAGCATTATGGGTAGGGCAATCCAAATGATTCCTTCATTCATATTGTTAACATTAACCGATGTTGCCGCCGCAACTTGGAAAAAATCCGCCTCTGTCATCAGCAGTTGAAGGTATCGCGCGCCATTCATTAATACGCTTGACAACACCAAGCCAAACATAAGCAAAAATATAATATTGTTTCGTTGGCTTCGCAAAATAGCACCAAACATAACTATAGATACCACAACCATAAGCCCTGCCGTCACAAAATAGTTAACAAAAGGACTGGCAAAAAGAATATGGTGCGCACCAAAGAAGAAAACCAACATGGTTTGAGTGCCGACGAAAACCGAGTCAAAACCAATCATAGAAGGGGTTAGCACCCTGCTTTGGGTGATGGTTTGAAAAGATAGAGAAACCACCGCCAAAACCACCGCCGCCCCAATCATCCCATAAAGATGTGGCAAGGCGCGAGCCAAAACCGACGCAAGTGCGCCATCTGCAATTTCCACCCCTGCGCTGATAACATAATTCATTTTGGCTATTGTGCGGGAATATAGATACAACCCAGTAGCAACAAGCAACAAAACAGAAAGCACTATAAATACGAAAATAGTGCGCCTTCTATGCTTTTCTGACCTTATTAATCCGCTAGAACCACCGCTGGCAGAAAATGCCAGCAGCTTATGCTTTAACTTTTCGATTTTTTCCACTTTGCATTCCCCTTATCAGATAAATCATAAATATAATTCCGCCTACAACGGCAATGGTAACGCTGACCATCATTTCAAAGGGGAAGATTATTAGCCTGCTTATTATGTCGCATATCATTACAAAAACTGCACCAAAAAGCATTAAATCTACAATTGATTTTTTGAGGTTATCCCCATAAATTGACGTTGCCATGTTGGGGATTATAAGCCCGATGAAGGGCAGGGGACCAACAGCCACAAAGGTGGATGCGGCAATAAGAGCAACTATAACAAGCCCCAAAAGAACCACTCGGCGATAGCTGACACCAAGGTTTTTTGCAAAATCCTCCCCAAGCCCGATAATGCTGAATTTTGTTGCGAATATTACTGACACAATCAGCGGAACAATTACAATGTAAACCAGGGTAAAGTTGCCAAGACGGGCAAAACTACCCATGTTAAACGCCGCCAAAACCTGGGTCAGCTCGGTACGGAAGGCGATAGCTGTAGATAGCGCACCGATAAGCCCGCCATACAATAGCCCAATAAGGGGAATGTACACCACTTCCCGCAATTTAAGGCGGCTTATAACTGCCGTAAAAATCACAGTGGCAAGGAGGGCAAAACCAAAGGCAAATAGCCCTTGCACAATTGCTGGCATTGTTCCGAAAAACACCACGCCCATTAAAAGCCCCAAGGCGGCAGCATCGGTTGTGCCTGCCGTGGTTGGCGACATGAATTTGTTTCGGCTGATGGCTTGCATTAGAAGCCCCGCTACAGACAATCCCGCGGCAGACAGGATAACCGCTAAAAGGCGGGGTATTCTGCCATGGATAAACACCTCACGGTGGTTTCCTAGTTGGGTAAGGCGGTTTTCAGCGGCTTGATGCGCCTGAAAATAATACAACCATTCCTCATTATCCAAATCGCCTGCAAGAATTTCGTACAGCCGTTCTGTTTCGCTTTCTAACTCACGCATTTCAGCCCCTGTAAACATGGAGCGGATGCCCACGTCACTCATAACCCCAATTTCGAGGGATGCTACCACCAAAGCTACAAAAAGCACAATTGTAATGGGGCGTGCAAATTTTCTGATAAATTTCCAGAAAGGGTTGCGGATGTTCTCGAATGAGAAAGCCAAACCCACAGCAATGGCGGCAACCACGATAAAAATGCGGGTTATAAGCGCGCTCCTTGTGTATTCCAGGGCTTCTAGCCCAAGGCGGGCTTCGCCAAGCTCCACAGCAAGACCAATCCCGCCCTCTATTTCCAAACGAGCATCAAGATATGTAATTTTTTCGGTTAAGGCTTCTATTTCTGCTCCTGTGGTCAAAGCACCAAAGTCTATCACGCTGGTGTCGTTGGTATGAGGTATCACCAAAGTCAATGCTACAAACAGCAGAGCCGCAATCCAACGAATTTGTTTTTTAAAAAAATCCAAAAAGGTCACTCCAAACTTTTTAAATATCTTTTGCAATTAGGCACTGGCATAATTTTCTAGAGCTTGATTCAAAGCAGAAACAGAGCTTGAATGTACGCGAACGATAGGGATTTCCTTCGCCTTAGCTTCTTCCACAGCAGAAATTGCCATTTTATGGGAAACAGTGCCAACAAACAAAACCATAAAATCAGGGCAACCAATTTTCTTTCTTAACATACCCTTTTCCTTGGTAAACACCTTGGCAACACAGCCATGGTTTTTGCAAATATCTTTATAACGGCAGGTCATTCTCTCATTTCCGCCTACAATCACAACATTCATAAAGCACCCTCCTTGCTAAAATTAGATTGATATAATTCCTAGTTGATTAGTATATTATCACAAACAAAAAAACCTGTCAAGAGGTTTTTTGAAAAAAATACTTTTCAACTCGGAATTATTATGATGAGGGTAATTATCTCGGGAATGATTTCGACAAATTTCCATTAAAAGGTGTTGACAGATGCTATCCAATTATGATAATATTAAAATAATAGTAAGTTGCTAGGAATAATAGAGGAGTGTACTTATGATAAATTTATATGAAGCGAAAAAAAGCAAGGCTTTTCAAGTGGTTTCTGTGCCTGCTGTTGGGCTTTTAGAAAATTTAGGCTTGCGGACCGGCACTCGGGTTTTTATTGAAAGCCGATATGCTCTCGGCGGCCCTGTGCTTTTGCGGGTAGAGAATACCTTTGCTGTGGCATTGGGCAAAGACATCGCCACGCAAATTTCCGTTAAGGAGGTTGCAGGGAGATGAGTTGCCATGATGTGCAGAATGACGACAAGGCGTTAAACAAAGCAAATAAAATTTTGTTGATGGGCAATCCCAATGTGGGCAAGAGTGTTTTTTTCTCGGAGCTTACAGGGATAAATGTTATAAGCTCTAATTATGCAGGAACAACGGTTAATTTTACCGAAGGCAGTTTTAATGTTGGCGGCAAAGAGTATACATTGATTGATGTACCTGGAGTGTATTCGTTAACGCCTACAAGTGATGCAGAGGCAGTTGCAGCCCGCTTTGTGGAAAGTGGCGCGCTGGCTGTTATTTGCGTGTTGGATGCCAGTAATTTGGAGCGCAATCTGCGCCTTGCCATGGAGCTTACTCTCCACGACATACCTACGGTTTACGCCCTTAATATGATGGATGTTGCACAACGTCGCGGGGTAGAAATTAATATAAAAAAGTTAGAAGAAGAGCTGGGCGCGCCTGTTATTGAAACTGTTGCGGTGAAGGGGCAGGGTTTTGATAAACTGGTTAGCCATTTGGAAACCATGTTGCAACAAGCGGAAAACACACCATACGTTACCCCTAACAAGTGCGAAGGTTGCCCGTGGGCGGCGGCAAAGGACATTTGCTCCCGTTCTTGCAACATCCCCGACGACAAAGCCGAGGGCAGGCGGTTTAGCTTTTTAGACAAATTAGGGGATAAAATGGTAAAGCCTTTGCCAGGCTTGCCTATTGCTGGTTTTGTTATGCTGTTGTTGGTTGGTGCTGTGGTTTTTGGTGGGCGGTTGTTGCGCGTGCCGCTTATTATGTTAACCGACAATCTGATAATCCCGTTTTTCCGCAACATTTTTGAAAGCATCTTCGGGTTTTTTGCAGGTGACGGTGTTGTACTCACATATCGTTATTTGTTTTATGATGGCGGTTTTCAAACTGGTTTCCGTGCCTTCGTAGACGGCGGCTTTCAATCGGTGGGTTATGATGTTTACTCATCAATGGCAAATAACATGACCAGCGTGTTTATGAATGTTCTAATTGGTGAATACGGCATTTTTGTAATTAGTTTCCAATGGATAATTGCGTTAATTTTGCCTTATGTTTTTGCTTTTTATCTCGCCATTACGTTTTTAGAAGATTCTGGCTATTTGCCCCGTGTCAGCGTTTTGTTTGACAATATCATGCGAAAGTTAGGAGTACAGGGCGGCAGTTTGATACACATGTTCCTTGCCCTTGGCTGTGCCATCCCTGCAATATTAGGAAGCCGTGCCGCAACAACGAAAAAAGAGCGCAAAATGATTGCGGTTATCGTTTGTTTTGCTGTGCCTTGTATATCTCAAATTGGCGCATTGTCTGCATTAATGGGGGAATTTTCTTGGTGGATGCCCATTTTGATGGTGATGTTTACCTTGTTGGTGTTTGTGTTGGTGGCGTTGATTGCTGGCAAAGTCATCAAAGGTAAAACCGACCCGTTGATTTTGGAAGTGCCAAATTTGCTGCTGCCTAACGCTAAAACATATTTTCGTAAGTTGGCGATACGCATGAAGCACTTTTTGAAAGATGCAGAATTGCCTATGATGATTGCGGTGTTTATTGCCGCATTGTTGGCAGGAACAGGTATACTTAATATTGTAGCAAGCAACCCGCAAGTGCAGGCGGTTGTTAGCGGTTGGTTGGGCTTGCCTGAAGAAGCTGTGGTGTCGCTAATCCTTGGTATTGTTCGCCGTGAGATGTCCGTTGCCCCGTTGCTTCTGTTAAATTTGACATATTTACAAGCCTTTGTGGCTGGCGTTGTTTCGTTGCTGTACTTGCCCTGTCTATCTGTTTTTGGTATTTTGGCAAAGGAATTTAAGGTGCGTTTTGCCATTGTTGTTTTTGTAAGTACGATAGTTACGGCGATTTTGGTGGGCGGTGTTGTAAATCAAATCGGACAGTTATTTGCATAGAGGGGTGCGGTATATGCCAAAAACAATTACAAACCTAACCTATAAAATCGAAAAACATGCCGCCAAGACTGGCTTTGTGTACAAGCTTGCCAGCGAATACTACAAGGGCATCATCCAAAAAGAGGTTGTGTTGGCAAGGATAACGGCTGACGACCACATTCTTTGTATTGGCGGCGGCATCTGCCCCTTCTCCGCCATACTTTTTCACCAAATAACAGGGGCAAAGGTAACGGTGATAGACAATAATGAAAGCTGTATACCTCAAGCAAAATGCCTTATACGCCGCCTGGGGGTGGATGAATTTGTGCGGGTTTTGCACCAATGCGGTTGCAGCGATATTTGTTATGGCGACTACACCGTAATACACATAGCATTGCAAGTTACACCCATGGAACAGGTGTTTGAAGCCGTTAGAAGCAAGGCAAACTCTGGAACCCGCCTTTTAGTGCGCCGCCCCAAAAAACAATTGGAAAATGCCTACTGCCATATGTGCGAAAATGCCTTGTCCTGCCGACCATATGTTGCCCACAAATCCCGTAATATTGGCAGCACCGCCTTGTATATAGCATGAAGAAGCGGCTGAAAACCATATGGGTAATTATTGTGGCGGTCTTGCTGTTGGTTGCCTTGCTCCAAATGGACGGGGCAGCTTTGTGGTACAGCCTTAGACATATCCCCTTGTGGCTGGTTTTTGCCATGCTTGCCATGCAAATCGCTGTCCAGTTATTGATAAACCTGCAATGGTTTCAAATATCCCGTCTTGTTGGCACGCCAATCGCCTTTTGGGATATGTTCTACATAAATTCCCAAGGTGCTTTAATGGACAGCATCACCCCTGGGGTTAAATTTGGCGGTGAAATAACCCGCGGGGTTCTTATCAGTCGTTTTGCTAAATGTTCTGGTGAAGGGGCGGCGGCAATGGTCGCCCTTCAAAAGATGTTCAGCCTAAGTGCGCTGTTTTTCGTGGTGCTTTTTACGGCAAGCGGTTTTATGGGCTCGGTTGCCTATGTTGCAGTCATTTTGCTGTTAGCGGCTTTTGTCGTTGCTTTTGCCATTCCCCATAAATTCAAGGAGCGTTTACAAGGCAAAGGCGGTAAAGTGCGGGGCTTTTTGGTAACTTTCTTCATACAATTGGAAGGCGTACGCAAAAATAAAGGGCATTGTGCAAAACTCGCCCTTCTATCCCTGTTCATATGGCTGCTTTATCCCGCCAGAATGTATTTGATAGCAATTCAATTTTACCCAGAAGCCAATCTGGCTCAAATCGCCGCAATCACCTTCACTGCTTACATGGTGGCAATGCTGCCAATTTTCCCAGGCGGCCTTGGCGGCTTCGAGGCAACCATGTCTGGGCTTTTGGTCGCCGCGGGATTTATTATAGCAGATGCCGCCATAATAACCATCTTTTTTCGCTTCGCCACCTTTTGGTTCGTGATGCTGTTAGGGCTGGCTTTTATCGGTGCTTACAAAATCAGAAGAAAGGGTGATGGCGTTGGGTAAAATGGTAAAGCACATACCAAATTTAATGACCATGGCAAATCTTATTCTTGGGATGTGGTCAATCTCGCTTATAATCCACGCTGGCAACTTCCACAGAGCCGCCCTTTTCATTTTGCTAGGCGGCTTAATCGACTTTTTTGACGGGCTTGTTGCCCGAAAACTAAACGCAGTAAGCCACATGGGCAAGCAGCTAGACTCCTTTGCGGACATTATCACATTTGGCGTTGCCCCCATCGTCCTAATCAACCATATCCATGCAGGGCAGCCTTCGTCAAGCCTAATCTGGCTTACATCCATGGTTTTTATTGGGGCAGGAGCATATCGCCTTGCACGTTTCAATATATCAGATTTTACCGACCATTTCCTAGGCTTGCCCATACCCGTTGCAGGCATAGCCCTAGCCATATACGCCACCCTGCACCCCATTTTATCCCGCGCAATTTCCTGGCATGGAGATACTCCCCTTTACTCAAAAATAACATCCCTATTTTTGATTTTGCTGTCTGTGCTGATGGTAAGCAGAAAGAAGATAAGGCGGTTTAAAACCAATTCCCGCAACACGCATTAGGGGCGCATATTATGCGCCCCTACGGTATTATTTTAGGTTTCTTTGCACCATTTCTTGCACGGCAAAGGAAGCCACGTGCTGGGCAAAGCTGTTCTGCCCAAAGCCCGCATCATAACCAAGCTCTTTTGCCAGCTCGTTTGAAATGCGAGGCCCGCCGCAAATAAGCACAACATCCTGGCGCAGACCTTCCGCTTCCAACATCTCCACAAGCTCTGTCATGTTGGCGATATGGACATCTTTTTGGGTCACAGTTTGGCTAACAAGCAACACATCCGCTTTAAGCTCCTTAGCTTTGGCGATAAAGTCCTCATTAGTCACCTGACTGCCCAGGTTATGAGCCTCAATACCCTCATAACGCTCCAGCCCATAATTCCCTGCAAAGCCTTTCATATTCATAATAGCGTCAATACCTACGGTGTGGGCATCTGTACCTGTAGATGCGCCAATTATCACCACATCCCGCCCAATGTTTTCGCGGATATAGGCAGAAACCTCCCCCATATCCATCACATCACCATCCACGGTTTGCACCACAATGCTGTCATAATCTATATCATGGGCAGTGCCGCCATAAACAACATAAAAAGTAAACCCGCTGTCCAACGCCCCGCTGTGAGCCACATTAGGGTCAGCTATGCCCATTTTCTTAGCCAACATCTTGGCGGCTTCCCGCCCCTTATCGTCATTAGCAACAGGCAAAGTAAAGGACAACTGCACCTTGCCGTCGTTTAATGTATCTCCATATGGTTTAATCATCTAATCCCTCCGTACTTTACTGGTTCATCAACCAAACAAACCCCCGCAAGAATAACAACCTGCGCGCAGGTGCTGGCTCTGTTTCAATCACATCAACACGTATTTGCCCGTCGCCTATGTTAATAAACCGACGACCTTCTCGTAATGTTAATAAAAATTCTGCGTAAATTGTTACTTCATTGCCTTCTATCGACCAATCCTCACCCTCTACTAGGGTTCTAACCCCTTGAAAGACCTGTTCTATTCTCTGTTGACGCACATTTCTTGCGCTAGGGCCATCAGCCCCGATTGTTACGGTTATGTCTTGTGGGTTTCTGCGGTCAAAGGTTATTTGGTTTGGGGTTAGGGTCATCCACCAGTCAGGCTCTTGGTCTTGTTCTTCAGGTTGTGGTGTTGGCGGGGTTATCCCTGGAGGGGTTGGAATTACTATGGGTGGCGGTGTTCCATCTGGCAGCAGTTGCGCTATGGTTCTATCTATAAACATGGTTTGCATACTTCCTGTAACCACATGGCGCATCCCAAAGGTTGCTATTAATGTTCCTGTGCCCGATGTGGTAGAGGGGGTAAGGTTAAAGACAACCCACACATCAAATAAAAATTGCTGGTTGGTTGTTGCGTTGTTTATCACCGATACTATTTGCGCCTGCGTTGTGGCATTTGTCACTGGCATGGTGTTTATGGCGTTTTGTATGGCATCCATTGCTTGGGTTATGGTGGGGTAGATTTGGTTGCCGCCAACTGTTAAACTGCCGCCTGCGCTTACTGTTGTTAGGTTTGGGGCGATTATATCTGCGGTTATGTGTCCGCCGACTAGGTTAAGGGTAGCAGGCTGCATCCCTCCAATCTGATTAGTTGATAAGCTGCCCCCGCCGTTTATTGTTGTGTTGCCCCGAAAGTCAAGGAAGCCGCTCACGGTATTATTGCCTAAAAGAGTTAAAGTTAGGTTACCGTTTGCATTTAATGCAAAAAAACTTGCACTGTTTAGTGTTATATTTGAATTTGGAGCAGTCTCTATATGCACACCCGCACTACTGCCAATAACTTCCACATTTGCTCCGCTATGCACAACCACCCAAATTCCACCGCCACCATCCGCAAATGCCTCCCACTGCACGGGATTGCCATAAGAATCACCAGGCTGCACCGTGGAAAGGTTTATAACACGGCTTGTCGCCCCCTGCACCTCACTGGCGGTTATCGCCAAGAGAGAAAGGGTCAAAACCGCAAAAACCCCCAAAATCTTGCTTTTAAACATAATATCTCCTCCTATAATTGTGGTAGGGGCGCGCATTGCGCGCCCACTGTCGGGTAAACGTACCCCACATCAACAATACGTTTGTCGGATAACGGGCGCATAATATGCGCCCCTACGGGTGGTATCAACACGAACTGGTAGGGGCGCGCATTGCGCGCCCGCTGTTGGGTAAACGTAACCCACATTAATATTACGTTTGTTGGATAACGGGCGCGCACGCGCCCCTACCCCGTTGTTGTGCGCGCATATCCAAACGTCATTGTGGGTCAAGCACGGGATGACGAATTGCCTACCTCATCAACTCAATAAACGGGTTAAAATAACCATCAGCCTTCAAGGTAACACCATCAAGCCCTTTACCCGCATCACGCCCACGCTTTATCCCTGCAAAAATCCCTTGCTCCAGCGTAGCAAATAACTTTTTCTGCTCAATTTCCCCAAGCAAGCTCACAGACTTATCAAGCACCTCCGCAACGCGAGCCTGCATAATGCCCCCTTGCTTAAACTCGATTTCATCACCTAAATCTGCCATTGTGTTAAAAATATAATTGGCAGAATCCAACGCCTGGGCGCGGTCGGACATGAAAGGCGTGTGGATTGCCTCTGTCAGCATGCCTAGCAGATGCACCTTCTGCCCCGTAATCGCCGTGACAGCGTTAAACAAGGCATTTTGCACCACGCCCTTGAAAATATCCCCTGTCATAAATTTGGTTGGGGGCATGTATTTCAACGGGGCTTTTGGGAAAATTTCCCTTGCCATTTGGGCTTGGGCAAGCTCGTACAAAAAGCCGTTGTGGACATCTGGGGAAATTTCAAAGGCGTGACCAAGCCCCATTTGCTCCTCTGGCAAGCCTGCCATCAGGGCAAATTGCTCGTTTAGAAACTGGCTTGTTAGTACCGTGTGGGCTTCTTCCACCGCGTCTGCCGTTGTTAAATAATTATCCTCGCCAGTGTTAATGATAATCCCCGCAAAGCTGTTGATTATGCGGCTGAAATACTGGTCAACAATTGTCCTTTGCATGTTAATGTCGCGGAATAGTATGCCATACAGCGCGTCATTTAGCATCATGTCAAGCCGCTCCATTGCGCCAAGGGCGGCAATTTCGGGCATACACAAACCAGAGCAGTAGTTGCAAAGGCGGATGTAACGCCCAACCTCATCCCCTGCGTCATCAAGGGCTTTGCGCATTAGCTTGAAGTTTTCCTGGGTGGCGTATGTGCCGCCAAAGCCTTCGGTTGTTGCGCCATATGGCACATAATCCAGAAGGCTTTGCCCCGTTGTGCGGATGACTGCGATAATGTCTGCCCCTTGTTTAACTGCCGCAACCGCCTGGGTAATATCTTCATAAATATTGCCCGTTGCCACAATAACATAGAGCCAAGCACCAGACTTGTCGCCATGTTCTGTTAGTTTTGTATTGCGGTCAGCACGGTTTTTGGCAATTTTTGCCACGGTTTGCTCTGCAACCTTAAAAATAGCAGAGCGGGCGGCATCAACATCCCCCATAGGGATTTTTGACAAGTCAACCTTGCCACCACTTATTTCCTGGGCAATTTCTTGAGGGCTTTTGTCGAGAGCCACCATGGCGTTGCCAAGCATAAGTGCCGCGCCAGTGCCTAAAAGCCCCTTGTCACGAAGGTGGTTGACCACAATGTTAGGTAGCGGCACTTCCACCTCGTCTACCCCATCAATGCCAAGAAGGCGGCAAACCGTCCGCTCAATAGCAACGGTTGTGTGTTTGTCAATAAATTTCTGTGTGTCCACCGCAACGCTATGAGCCAGCTCCCTAGCCTTTGCCACCTGTTCAAAATTCAAATTTAATTTGCTAATAATAATCACCTCGGTTGTTTATCTGCTAAAAATATTCTCTTGGTGGTAATCTTTACCTAACTTTCTGTGCGCTTAGCGCGTTTTAAGCCCACAGGGGTTAGGGATAGTTGCTGATTGTTCATCAGCGCGGCAACCCCTTGGAATTCCACCTCTTCGCCAGACTTGCAAACCTTGCAATGGCAGTTTGGCTCATAGGTTTTTGGCTCGGTGTAGGTGGTGATGACACCTTCATAATTGCGCAGAATGACCTTGTGCGCTCCATGGCTGATAAGATAGTCAGGCATAACGGGGATTTTTCCGCCGCCGCCTGGAGCATCCACAACAAAGGTAGGCACGGCATAGCCAGATGTATGCCCCCTAAGCCCCTCGATGATTTCGATGCCCTTTGCAACAGGTGTGCGGAAGTGGCTAAGCCCTTGGGAAAGGTCGCATTGATAGATATAATAAGGGCGCACGCGCATTTTAACAAGCCCTTGAACAAGCTCTTTCATCACATGAACGCAGTCATTAACCCCTGCCAGCAACACAGACTGATTGCCGAGGGGGATGCCCGCATCTGCCAATTTTCTGCAAGCCTCGCGGGATTCGTCAGAAAACTCCGCAGGGTGGTTGAAATGGGTGTTAAGCCAAATAGGGTGGTATTTTTTAAGCATGTTACACAAATCGTCAGTTACCCGTTGGGGCATAACCACAGGTAAGCGGCTTCCAAGGCGGATAATTTCCACATGGGGGATTTCACGAAGTTTTTTGATGATGTGTTCCAGGGTGTCATCCTCTAGCAATAGGGCATCACCGCCAGAAATAAGCACATCCCGCACTTCTGGGGTGCGGGCAATGTATTCGATACCTGCCTCAACTTGGGAAATTGCCGCTGCTGCGTCGTTTTCTCCCACCTTGCGCCTTCTGGTGCAATGGCGGCAATACATGGCGCATTGGTCGGTCACAAATAACAACACGCGGTCGGGATAGCGGTGGGTAAGCCCTTTTACGGGGCTGTCGCCGTCCTCGTTCAGCGGGTCTGCCATATCTTCTTTCGGTATATGGGTTTCCATAATATGAGGTACAGCCTGTTTGCGCACAGGGCAATGGGGGTCATCCAAATCAATCATAGACATGTAATGGGGGGTTATCGCCATGCGGAAATCTGCCAATACCTGGTTGATTTGTTCCTCTTCCTCACTGGTAATATTCACCAATTTCTTTAAATCGGCAACAGTTTCGATTTTGTTGCGAAGTTGCCACCGCCAATCAGCCCAATCACTGGGGGTGATGGATTTAAAAATATTATTTTTCATTAGATTCTCTCCTTAAAATATAATCATATCCCATAAAACGCTTTTGCGTTTGCCATCGTAGCTTCTGCCACTTCTTCTTCAGAAATCCCTTTAATTTCAGCGATTGCCTCCACGGTCAGCCTTAGCAGGCTAGAGTCGTTCCGTCTATCCCGAAAAGGTTCGGGGGTCAGGTATGGGCAGTCGGTTTCGATAAGCATGTGCGACAATGGCACTGTCTTAACCACTTCCGCCAAGTTTTTGCCTCGGGCAGAGCGGTGGGTAACAAGCCCTGTTATGCTGATAAGATAGCCCATGTCTATATAGTCAAGAGCCATTTGGGGCGGCCCTAAATAGCTGTGAAGCACGCCCTTGCCAAAGCCATAGTCAGGCATATCTGTTCGTTTTATCACGTCAAAAGCTTCTTGGTCGGCGTTGCCAGAGTGTATTAAGGCGGGCAGACCCACTCTCCGCGCAACTTCCAAATCTTTTCCAAACCAAAAAGACTGCTTCTGCACCTCTTCTGGGGTTTTCTCCACTCTTCGGAAATCAATATAACATTCACCATAGGCAACAATTTTCTTGTTAGCCTCACACAGCTTTTTCAGCTTTACCACGGTTTCATCAACCAGGGCATTTATCTCGGCTTCCTTCGCCTTATAATCCCATTCGGTTTTATAATAATGGTCATCAATTGTGCAAAGGTAGTAAAAATCATACTTCCTAGCAAGTTGCAGGGCAAGGTCGCGGTTTTTGCCCTCGCTGGCGCAGTCAACTATATACGCAACGCCTTCTTTTTGGATTTCTGCAAAAAGCCTGTGCCTATCTTTGTTAAATCTTTTATGTGTGTAATGCGAATGTGCGTCGAAATATTGCATTGTTAAACCCTCCAACTTACCATAATGTTAGCTTTTCATTAACTGGGCAAACCGTTTGGCAAATAGAACAAACTTTTATCTTCTTACCTATGTTTATGCATTTGCTTGCGTCAATTAAAAATCTGCCCTCTACGCCAATTCCGCCAGGGCAAGCAGTTAGGCATTTGGAGCAATTGTCACATGCCTTTGAAATTTCGGATTCTTGCCATGTGTATTCTTCTGGCGGCTCTATATTTGTAAACCATGTGCCAATGCGCCCAAGGCTGCCCCAGCCATCAACAAAAATGCTGTTGTTAATGCCATAAACCCCCATGCCAGACCGCGCCGCAAGGTATTTCTTAGGCATATATCTCACATTTAGGAAGGTAACACCCATTTGCGCGAACAGCTTTTCTGTGTCCACATAATCTTCCATGTTTTTGCTGTTCCAAATGGCTAAAACAATGGATTTCGGCACAAAGTCCATATCTTCTGGCACATCGGTGACAAGGCGTGACAGCACGTCTTTTTGATAATCGCTAAGCTCGTTTTCTTCTGCAAGCTCTGCAAAATCAGCCTTTGCATGTTGCAAAACCTCCAAAGGCAGCACAACCATTTTTATTCTAAGCTCCAAAGCTTTTTCTATTATCATATATAACGTTCCTCAAAAATCTGACGAAGTTCTGGAGATTCCCGCAGTTGGTGCAGGGTAATTTCGGCGTGATCCTTGGTGTAGCCATTGCCTATTATCATATTAACATCTTTGCCTACCCCTTCTGCTCCCAAAGCCGCTTTGGTAAAGCTGACAGCCATGGAGAAGAAATAGACAATACCGCCATCACGGACGGGCAAAATGCTTGCCATTTCGCTGTTTGGGATGTTTACGCAGTTTATGGACAGGTCAAATTCCCGCCCATTATTGGCGGCAGTTGCCTTTTCCAACACGTCCAAAGCATTGGTAACATCAGACAAAATAACTTGATGGGCAAAACCGCACTCCAAAATCCGCTTTTTATCTTCTTCTTTGCGGCACATTGCCACCACATTGCCCGTAGGGCCAACCCGCTTCATAGCTTCATAACAGCACATCATGCCAGACTTGCCAGATGCACCAAGAACAAGGACAGAATCCCCAGGTTTTACCATTTTGGCAGTTTGGGCAGGTGCGCCTGCCACGTCCAAGGCGGCAAGGGCTAGGGCTTCCGTCATATCTTCTGGCAATTTGGCATAAATGCCAGACTCAAACAAAATCGCCTGAGCATCCACGTCCACGCGGTCAATGCCCATTTGGATTGCCTTAATTTCTTTGATTTTTAGCGGGGTCAGGGATAGCGATACCAAGGTTGCAATTTTATCGCCTACCTTTAAATCGCCATCAGCCAAATCTGCACCAACTTCAGCGACCTTTCCAATAAGCATCCCGCCAGAGCCTGTTACAGGGTTTTGCATCTTTCCCCGCTCCCCCACAATTTCCTTGATTTTCGCCCCAATTTTGCCTTCATCCCCATCTGCTTCTGTTTTCAGCTGGGTAAAGGAAGCCGAATCAATGTTCAAGGAAATTACATCAATCAAAATCTCATTGGAATAAATTTCCATGTTGTTGTCAATTTTCAACGCCGCCTGGGGCAACACCCCTGCAGGCTCTATCACTCTGTTTGTTCCGAATTTGCATAGTTTCATTTAATTTTCCTCCTAATATTTACAATAATTTAAATGCCAATCTACTCCTGAATTCGTTGTCGGTTAGGAACACATGCCACATATCAGCAAAACCCGACCTGTAGCTAAGAGAATGACGGTTTCTGCCCCAGTTTTCAGTTTCTAGATAAAACCAAGTAATTCTGCTTCTATACCACCAATCCCATGATGTACTAATTAGCTCCCAGTGACCAAAAAGCTCACCATCAACTATAAGCTGTCCATTTCGGTGAAAATGCCAAACACTTCCCTGTGCAAGTTGGGGAATGGTCACATGGGTGTTGTGGTTCTGAATTTCTACAAATTCCCACCGATTACCCTGTAGGTGTGGGGGCACAAACAAAGCTGTAAAAACAATCCACCCAATTACGGCAAGCACCACAAGGGAAACCATGGTAGTAAATATTACTATCCCAATGGTTGGGATTTCCTGTTTTTGTCCTTGCACACTAAAACCCCCTTACCCGACGAAAAAGTACCTCTGCCCATTCTGACACGTCGCGTCTAAACCTAAATGATGTGTCAGAAAGCCCAGCGTACCCTCCAGGTCTATATCCGAAAAATGGATAAGTTGGTAAGAAATCTTCTCTGATGAGAGTGAGTTGTACATCGAACACACCATCAAACCAATCCCAATTATTGACTAGGATGCTATAGGCGCCGACAGGCTGACCGTTTACAACAACTTGACCATTGCGCCTAAAATGCCAAACATCACCCACAACAAAATCAGGATTAATGCTATCTACAACTTCCCAGCGACTGCCCATGAAGGTCGGTGGCGCAAACACCCATTGTAAAACAAACCATCCCGCAAAGGAAATAAACCCGAAGCCGATGATGACTGCAACCAATCTATTGATTTTATTTTTTGTGCCCATGTCTACAATCCCAAAATCTGCCGTGCTTCGGCGGGGTTGGCGATTTCTCTGCCTAGCTCCTTGGCGATGCGGACAACCTTTTCAACCAATTCCCCATTGGATTTAGCCAGGACACCTTTGGACAAATACACATTATCCTCAAAGCCAACACGAACGTGACCACCTGACACAATGGATAGGGTAGCCATTGGAAACTCGTGCCGCCCAATGCCTGCCACAGTAAAGGTTGACCCAGCTGGCAGGCTGCTCATCAAATAGGCAAAATCCCGCGTGGTTGGCGCAATTCCGCCATTTATGCCCAGGACGAAATTAAAATGCATGGGAGCTTTGAAAAAGCCTCGCTTTTCGAGGTTTATTGCTGTGTCAATCATACCTTTGTCAAAAACTTCAATTTCGGGCTTTACACCCATTTCGTTCATGCGGGTGATGAAGTTTTTTACGGTGGTTTCGCTGTTAATGAAAATATCATCACCGCCAAAATTCACCGTGCCAGGGGTGAGGGTTGCCATTTCGGGCTTGTGGGTTAGGGGTTGCATCCGCTCCTCGTCACTCATGCCCACAGCCCCGCCTGTTGATGGCTGAATAATAGCATCAGGGCAAAGCCGTTTAATTTCGGCAATTGCAAGCCCAAAACGCTTTGCGCACTGGGTTGCTGTGCCGTCATCTTCCCGCACATGTAGATGGATAATACTCGCCCCTGCATTGTAGGCGGACAGTGCCTCCTGCCCAATTTCTTCAATGGTGTACGGCACGGCGGGGTTATGCTCTTTTGTGACCTCCGCCCCGCAAATTGCCGCGGTGATAATCAGTTTTTCCATAATAACCTCCTAAAGTGTCAGTTTCATCAAATCCTCGTCGCCCCATTTTATGCCCATGTTTTCAAAACCGAAGGCTTTGTAAAATTTCTCCGCACCACCTTTGCCGTCAGGCACGACAGATGTGTAAAAGTAGTCCACTTTACGTCCGTGCGGTTTGGACTTAATATACTCAATTAGCGCAGTCATAACCTGCTTGCCATAACCTTTTCTCTGGTGCTTATCATCAATCATAAGACGTGACAGCCAGTAAATTTCGCTACCAGCGTTGACATCTTCACCATCTTCAAGCCCTATCATTGCAAAGCCCATATATTCGTCACCGCATTTGACCGCAAAGGGTTGGAGGGCGTATTCAGCAGGTATTTTGCCGTCTTGCACTTCTTTTAGGGCTGTATAAGCTTCTGCAAGACTATAAGAATTTGGTGCAACAAGGGCAGTGTCCGCTGTTAAATCTAAAATATCTGCAAAGTTATCCTCGTTTATCGCTTCTAGCGTAACCATTATTTCTTGCCCCTCTGCCTGTCCTTTGGCACAACGCAAGTTCCGCTTGCTTTGCAGACCACAATAGGCTCTGCAAGCAAGTCCGCTGCCGTGACCCCTGCATCTGGGTTTGGCGCAATTACTTTTTTAGCAACAAATTCCATTTTGCGGGAGCTGTTGCCGATTTGCACAATTTCGCCAGTGGCTTCGATATAATCCCCTGCGTATACTGGGGCTAAAAATTCCACACTATCATAAGCCACAAAAAGCCCTTCATCGCCATCATGGCGTATGAGCAACTCTGTTGCTACATCACCAAATAGAGCCAGCATCCTAGCCCCGTCCACCAAGTTGCCTGCATAATGGGCATCTGCTGTGCTCATTCTCAATCTAATCATCGCTTTATCCATGGTTTTTCCTCCTTCTGCTGTTTGAGAAAGGGCGGGCTGATACCCGCCCCTACATTCAATTCAATTTAATTTAATTGGTGTTACATTTCTTGGGGGGCTTTAATTCCTAAAATACCTAGAGCAGTAGCTATTACAGTCTTAGTGCAATGTGTGAGATGCAAGCGAGCCTTCTGCAACTCTGCATCTGCCTTTAATATAGGGTTGTCGTGATAAAATTTGTTAAACGCTTGGGCAACAGACATTACAAAGCGCGAAATTATAAAGGGTTCGTAGCGTTCCCCTGCTTCTTGCACCTTTGTTGGGAAGTTGTTAAGGGTTTTGATAAGCTCCAATTCTTCATCTGCTACAAGCAGGGTCAAGTCGGCATTTGCGAAGTCTAGCTCGGCTTTTGTTAGCACCGAGCAACAGCGGGCGTGGGTGTATTGCACATAAGGCCCTGTTTCCCCCTCGAAGCTCAATGCCCGCTCCCAACTGAATTCCACATCTTTAATGCGGCTATTGTAAAGGTCGTTAAAAACAATTGCTCCAACACCAACTTGCTTAGCAACATCTTCTTTATCGGGCAGGTTTGGGTTTTTCTCCTCAATGGTCTTGCGGATGCGCTCAACAGATTCTTTCAGCACGTCCTCCATCAACAGGGCGTTGCCCTTGCGGCTAGACATTTTACCTTCTGGCAGTGTCAAATAGCCAAAAGGCACATGAACAAGCTGTTCTGATGCCCAATCATGCCCCATAAGCTCCACAACCTTGAAGCACTGGGCAAAATGCAAAATCTGTTCTTTTGAAGTGACATATAAGGCCTTCACAAAATTGTATTCATTTTTACGATGCAAAACAGAAGTGATGTCGCGGGTGGCGTAAATTGTTGCCCCGTCGCTTCGTAAAATAAGGCAATTGGGCATTTTATGGTCCTCTAAATCCACAATCCAAGCGCCCTTATCCTCAACAGCAACACCCTTTGACTTTAGCTCGTCCACAACAGGCTGCATTTTGTCGTTATAGTAGCTTTCCCCGTTAAAAGAATCGAATTTAACATCAAGCAATTTGTAAATTTTATTATGGTCAGCCATGCTAATTTCTTTGAACCAACGCCACAGCTCCAAGGCGTACTCATCTCCTTGCTCCATTTTTAAAAACCAGGCACGGGCTTCGTCCTCAAGCTCTGGCTTATCCCCTGCTTCTTGGTGAAACTTCACATAAAGACGCTCTAGCTCCTCAATACCTTCGGCTTCTACTGTGTTTTTGTTGCCCCAATGCTCATAAGCTGTGATTATTTTACCAAACTGCGTTCCCCAATCTCCAAGGTAGTTGATGGAGAAACTTTTGTACCCCAGAAAGTTAAAAATATTGTATAGAGCATGACCAAACACCGTAGAGCGCAAATGCCCAATATGAAACCGCTTCGCCATATTGGGAGAGGAATAGTCAATAACAACTGTGCCGCCTTTACCAATTTCAGATTTGCCGAAGTTAGAGCCTTCTGCGTAAATTTTCGGCAAAATAGACTGGGCATAAAACCCGCGGTTCACAAAAAAATTCAAGTATGGCCCGCTTGCCTCTACAGACTGTAAAAATGCTGGCAATTCAAGGGAGCTTGCTATCTCGGTTGCTATCACTCCTGGGGCTTTTTTTAAGGTTTTTGCAAGTTTGAAGCAAGGAAAAGCAAAATCACCCATAGCGGGGTCAGGGATTTCAATTGCTCCCGCCACCTCTTGGGCGTCAAGTTCTGTAGCGGCTGCTAAAAGCCCCGCAATTTCGATTTTAAAATCCATATTCTCTCCAATCTTTTTCTATTCTGTTGGCAGCGACTGGCGGTTATGTTGCACCTCTTCCAGCACTACCTTATAAAAATCTTCCATCTCTTTGGATTTTTGTTGCTGTTTTTCAAAATTGCCTTGCAACAAATCATCAAGCTCGCCGAGGATGCTGTCCGCATATTGGGCGGCAGATACCTTAAAATCGTGGGCTTCACGCTCTGCATCTTCCAGAATTTTGGCGGCAACCTGCTTGGCGTGTACGGTAATTTCATGCTCGTCCACCATTTGTACAGCCTGCTCTTCCGCAGCGCGCAACATCATTTCCGCCTTTGTGCGGGCTTCGCTAATTTGGTTATCTTTGTCGTTAAGTAGGCGGCGTGCCTGGTTAATCTCTGCGGGCAGCCCCTTGCGCATTTCGTGGACAATGCCCCTAATGTCATCAATCAGGTGAAAAAGGCTCTCCTTTTCAAGGCTAATTTTACCAGAAAAAGGAACGGCCCGAGCGCCGTCGATAATGCCATCCATTTCAGACAAGGTGTCCTCTATCCTATCAATTTGTGAGCTAATAAGTTCCATAATTGCCTCCTGCTTAATTTATACCGAGCCCCGTCCCTGGGCATAAAATCAATTAAAATAATTATATCACACCTTGGCTATCTTTTGCAATATTTTGTTATAAACATTTTGCGGAACCATTTTAGAAACATCTCCCCCAAGAACCGCAATCTCTTTAACTGCCGATGATGATAGCAAAGAAAACGCTGTGCTTGCAGGCATGAACAGGGTTTCGATGTTATTGTTTAGCATTTTGTTAAATTGCGCCATTTGGTTTTCATATTCAAAATCCCTATTGTTTCGCACGCCCTTTATTACAACTTGTCCTTCTACACCTCTTACAAATTCTGCCAACATGCCCCGAAACGAGGTGACATCCACATTAGGCAGCGTTTGGCAGGCATATCGTAGCATATCAATCCGCTCATCCACCGTAAACATGGACTTTTTAGCGGGGTTGTTTAAAATTGCTACTGTCAGCTTTTTTGAAATTGCAGCCGCCCGATGGATAATGTCCATATGCCCTAAGGTCACTGGGTCAAAACTGCCTGGATATATCGCGTTCATGCCTATTCACCCCGCCTAATAAAAAATAATTTACTTCCTCCGTACCTCTTTACTTTGAAAATTTCAAATCCTAAGTATGGTGTCAATACCTCATCAGATGCAACTTCTGCGATGATGATGCCACCATCATCTAAAATATCCGTTGATGTTATGCCTTTCAGGGTTTCGGCGGCAAGACCCCAATTATATGGCGGGTCGAGGTAGATTATATCGAATTTATAGCTCATTAAGCGCGGCATAACTTCAGGGATTCTTTCTCTGATAATCTCCGCTTCGGTGGTCAGATTCGTTTTCTCGAGATTCTTCCTAACAAGCTCTACAGCTATTCTGGATGCGTCCACAAATATGCAATGCTTAGCCCCGCGGCTAAGAGCCTCGATGCCTATAGCACCAGTGCCTGCAAACAAATCTAAAAAACGGCAATCCTTCACATTCGTTTGGAGGATATTAAATAGATTCTCCTTAATGGCGTCCGTGGTAGGACGCACTTTGTCGGTTTGAAGGGGAAGCAAATGTGTTCCCCGCGCTTTACCTGAAATAACTCTCATAAAATTATGCCTCCCTCGTTATCATGTAAAAATTTTAGTATTAGACCTGTTCCAAAACCTCATTCCGCCATCTTTTTGGTCTTTTTGCCGAAATGCTGCAGCGTCAGAACCCTCACATACCTAGGGGTATGTGAGGAACCTGCCACCTTGCATTTCAACAAAAATCCTCAAAAATCTGACGAAAGCAGGTTTCGGAACAGGTCTATTGCTACAACGCCACTCCCTTTACCTTTGTCAACAGCTTGTCAATCTTGTTTTTTAGGGGTATGTGGCTGACCTCCCTCATATTTATTACCGCTTCCCGCGCCGCCGCCAACACCTCCATGTCTTTATAAAGGTTTGCTAAAAGCAAGCGGGGCAGACCATGCTGCATTGTGCCGAAAAACTCACCAGGGCCGCGCAATTCCAAATCCATTTCGGAGAGGACAAAACCGTCACCTGTTTTGGTCATGGCTTCCATACGTTGTTTTGTAACTTTACTTTTGGCATCCGTTACCAAAATGCAATAGGATTTGTGTTGCCCGCGCCCAACCCGACCCCGCAACTGGTGCAGCTGGCTAAGTCCGAACCGCTCGGCGTTTTCAATCATCATAATCGTGGCATTTGGCACATTTATGCCTACCTCCACCACGGTTGTGGATACAAGCACCTGAATTTCATTGTTTGCAAAGGCTGACATTATAGCGTTTTTCTCCGCAGGTTTCATGCGCCCGTGAAGTATGCCTACGCTAATATCGGCAAAATCCCCCGTTTTCAGCTCCTCTGCAAATTTGATTACCTGGGTTATCTCTTGCTTGTTTTGCGCACCCGACTCATCTTCGTCCTCATCTTTTTGGATTAGCGGGCAGATGATATAGGCTTGCCGCCCTTCTTCCACCTCTTTTTTGATGAAGGCGAAAAGCCGCTGATGATAGGCTTTTGTAACCGAATATGTATCAATGGGTTGCCGCCCTGGCGGCATTTGGCGAATGGCAGAAATGTCCATATCCCCATAAAGCACCATGGCAAGGGAGCGGGGGATTGGTGTTGCCGTCATAACCAAAATATGGGGCGCGCGCCCTTTAGAATTTAGCGCGGCACGCTGACGAACACCAAAGCGGTGCTGTTCGTCGGTTATCACAAGCCCAAGCCGCGCAAATTCCACATTTTCTTGCAAAAGGGCATGAGTGCCAATAATTACATCAATTTCGCCGTTTGAAAGGCGGGCTTTAACTTCTCGTTTTTCCTTTGCTTTCATTGAGCCGCTAAGTAGGGCGCATTTTACCCCAAGCTTGCCAAAAATCTCGCTAAAGGCATGATAATGTTGGGTTGCCAAGGTTTCTGTAGGTGCCATCACAGCAGACTGGAAACGGTTTACCCCTGCTAAGTAGCATAAAACCATAGCAACCGCAGTTTTACCGCTGCCCACATCGCCTTGCAACAGCCGATTTAAAGCGTATCCACTAGAAATATCCGCCAGAATTTCATTAATGACTTTTGATTGGTCGCCTGTTAACTCATAGGGCAAAGCCTGTAAAATTGGGTTTATATCCATATTTTCAAACATATCTGTGGGGGTTATTTTCTGCTTCAAATGACCTTTGGCAGTGAGAAGAGCCGCTTGCAACAAAAACAATTCCTCAAAAACAAGACGTTTGCGAGCTGTGTAAAAATCCTCCCCACAGGCGGGAAAGTGAATGTTTTCCACAGCAAAACCTCGGTGGCATAAACCATGAGCCTGCAAAATATCTTGCGGCAAAAAATCCGCAATTTGCCCTGATGTTGCATCTAAAGCTTGGCGAATAAGCCCCCGCAGAACCTTCTGGGTCATGCCTGCCGTCAGCTTATACACAGGAACAATCCGCCCTGCTGACAAGTTGTCCGCCCCAGCCTTTTCCCAGTCAGGATTTTCCAGGGTTATCCCCGCCACGCCCCAGGACACCCTGCCCGAAATGTAGTATTTATCACGTTCTGCAAACACTTGCTTAAGGTATGGTTGGTTAAACCAAGAGATGCCAATTTGCCCCGTATCGTCAGAAAAATATATGCGGGTTACGTTTTTGTTGCCAAATTGTCTAAATTGGGCATTGCCAACGCGGCTTACTAAAATCGTTGCCATTTGCCCGTGTCCAAGCTCTGCAATGGGCGATATTTTGCCTCTATCCAAATAATCTCTGGGAAAAAACTCCAATAAATCGCTAATGGTTGAAATCCCAAGCCGATTAAACGAAGTAAGCCGAGCTTCCCCCACACTTTTCAGTGTTTCCACACCATCTGTCAATCGCATCTTGCACCCCCACCAATAATTATACAGCCTAGCTCAAATAACGTCAAGGATTTTTGGCTTGACGATTTGGTAATTCGCAATTATAATTGGAACGGGGGGATGAAGTATGGAAATTTGGTTGATATATGCGTCATTAGCGGCAGTGTTTGCCGCACTTACCACGGTTTTGGCAAAAATCGGGATTAACAATGTAAATTCCCACTTGGCAACTGCAATCCGAACAGGGGTTGTGGTGGTTTTTGCGTGGATAATGGTTATTGTCACTGGCTCGGCAGGGGGCATTGGGTACATAAGCGATGAAACGTGGTTATTTCTGGTTTTATCAGGCTTGGCAACGGGGGCAAGCTGGCTCTGCTTTTTTCACGCCCTAAAATTAGGCGAAGTTAGCAAAGTTGTACCAATTGACAAATCTAGTACCATTTTAACGATGATTTTGGCGTTTATTATCCTGGGTGAGCCTGTTGGTCTTATTATGGCAATTGGCATGGTGTTAATGGCAATTGGCACATGGCTTATGTTGGAGCTTAAAAAACCTAGCAAACAAGAGGCTGGCAGGGCAGGGGGATGGCTGGTTTATGCCCTTCTTGCCGCGGTGTTCGCAAGCCTGGTTGCTATTTTTGGCAGAATTGGCGTGGCAGAAATGGACGCAAATTTGTGGACAGCATTGCGCACCATGGTTGTTTTGCCTTTGGCGTGGCTGATGGTTTTTAAAACAGGCAACCAAAAAACCACCAAGCAAATTGACGGCAAATCTTGGACATTTTTGATTTTGTCAGGGGTTGCTACAGGAGCAAGCTGGCTGTTTTTCTACCATGCCCTGCAAAACGGCCCTGCCAGCCACGTTGTCCCCATCGACAAACTTAGCATATTGTTGACAATGATTTTTGCACGATTGTTTCTGGGCGAACGGTTCTCACGGCAAAGCTTGGCAGGGCTGACTTTGCTGACAATTGGCACGCTGATGCCAGTGATTTTTTAGCGAAGCGGCTGCGGGGTTTCGCTGTCAGAAACAGGCGTGAAAATAGTGCTCATAATTCGATGATACTCGCTTTCTGCTACCAACATGTAGCCTTCTATGCAAAGTATAGAAATCACCGTCTTTCGATTTTGTCGCATCAAAAAGGGTGGATAGTTGATAATTCCATCTGACCTAAATCTATATAAAAAGCAACTAGGAGCTAGTTAGTCGTTTAAAATGTTGGTATTCAGATTTTTTTGGTGTGTCGATTGCTGAATTTAGGTGATTGCCCCTTTGAAACTTTATTCATATTAGGAACAACCATATACAAATCTCTGAAATCGTGGTCAAGTCCGCTATCAAACGCACGTGGAGCATTTGTCGAAGTCGTTATAGGTGAACGTCTACTTTGTGTTTCAATGTATCTAACAGCTCTCACATCAAGTTCTTCGAATATAGAACCAAACACAAGAGTTGCAACCTTTAATCGTTGTAGAACTTTGAAGTAATTCGACAGTGCCGCTTTGCTACAGTTGATGGTAGTTACTGTGTGCTTTCTGTTTATTAACTCATCAGCAACTAATCCGAGATTCAAAAAGTCCTTAATGGAATTTGCAATCAAATCAAGTATTTTCGATGAATTTAATTGGAAAGCATTTATTGGAACCAAAATAATGTTTTCTTCACTACACTGCAATAACTTTTCTCGGTCTTTTACTTTGGTTTTTTCATCTGTGTAATGAGTTTCTCCTTGAAATTCAAAAGCAATCTTAAAACCCTCAAACAGCACATCTAATTCCATTTTTTGGTTTGTTATCGGATTTACAAGAAAATCAGGATACGCTTCAATCTCTTTAAGGCTTTTTCTAGTCGTCAGAGAAATCATCAAATCGAGATAGCAATTTAATAATGATTCGCTGTAATTACATTGGTCATCATACTTCGTATCAAGATTTTGTTCGATTCTGGCACGAACAAATCTGCACAAAAGAAGTATTTCATGCTTAAAGTCATGTTCCTTCAAGCCCAGACGTTTTATGTCATCGTGCAAGCCCGAAATAATCTTTGTTATCAAGGGTATTCCTTTCAAGCTATTCAAAGAAGCAAACTCTTTTCTTGATAGGTTGTTCCTCAATTTAATATATAGGTTCTTGAAACGTTTTTCAAGCAAAGTAATTTTATCCGCTTCTAACGAAGATAAGTATTTTTTATGAGATATTCTAATCGCTTGCATTATCTGTTTTCTTATGTCCCTATCAATTGATGTGGCTACTTGGGTTTCTTCACTCATCAGATTAAATCACCCCACAATCTTTACATAATTGATACCCCCAAAAGTTCTCTTAAAATATTTGAATGATGCCCATATAAATCCAACCTTCTTCTGCCTCTAAATAAACGGTTTCGGTGCGATATTGGGAAAGAAGGTCTATATAGGCTTGTTGGTAGGTTGCGGGTTGGACGCAAGAAGTCAAAAGCAGAATTGCTAATCCGATTATAAAAATTCGCCTGTTCATTTGCGCACCTCGTCTATTTCTGTATTAACAGCAGAATCTTGCGCCTTACACATGCGCCTATAAACGCCCTCTTGCGCTATAAGTTCGGTGTGGTTGCCGCTTTGTACAATCCTTCCGTTTTCAAAAACATGGATAACGTCAGCATTTCGTATGGTGGAAAGGCGGTGGGCAATTGCGATTATTGTCCTCGTTCCTGCGATTTCGCTAATTGCTTGCTGTATTTGCATTTCGGTTTCCACATCCACACTTGCAGTTGCTTCGTCTAAAATAAGCACGGGAGCTTTACATAAGACAGCGCGGGCGATTGCCATGCGCTGTTTTTGTCCGCCAGACAGGCGCAAACCTCGTTCGCCAACTTGGGTTTGGTAGCCGTCAGGCATGGCTTCAATATCATTATGGATACGAGCGATTTTGGCGGCAGCTTCAATTTCCTCAATGGAAGCATTGGGCGACGAAAGGGCGATGTTTTGGGCTATTGTGCCGTTAAATAAAAAGGTATCTTGGAGAACAACGGACACGTTTTTGCGCAAACTATTCAAAGTTATGCTTTTTAGGTCGTGACCATCAATGGTAATGCGCCCTGCTGTGGGGTCGTAGAAACGGCTTATTAACTGGGTCATTGTGGATTTACCGACACCAGTTGCCCCCACAAAAGCCACCATCATACCAGGCTTTATCTGGAATGAAATATCATTCAAAATCACTACGTCATCTATGTAAGCAAAATCAACACTTTCAAAATTTATTCCGCCTTCGGCGACACCTATATCTACAGCGTTTTCAGCGTCTACTACATTTTCTGGCTCGTCTAAAATTTCAATAACCCGCTCTGCTCCTGCAAGAGCCTGGCTTGCCGCTTCAAGCAGATTGGCAAGCCCAGTGATTGGGGCAAAAAACAGGGCAAGATACAGCAAAAACGCCACTATATCCGCCGCGGGCAAACCTTGATGAAACGCCATAAACCCGCCGAAGCCCACCACAATAACCGTGCCTAACGCCGTGATAAATTCCACAGTGGGGTGGAAAACTGCTGACGTTTTTAAGGCTTTTAGCATGGTGCTGATATAATGCCAGTTTTTATCCCGAAAATTGCCGCTTGCACGTTCTTGCTGTCCAAAAGCCTGTATTTCTTTTATGCCAGAAAGGTTATCCTGTAATTGGGCGTTCATTTCCCCGCGGGTTTTTTGTAGCAAACGAAATTTCGGGCGGACTTTCTTAGTAAAAATCCAGCCGCTTAGAAGGATAAAGGGTACAGGTATCAGCGTCAACAGGGCAAGCTGTGGGTTGATAACGAACAAAATTGTCGTAACCCCGATGAGGGTGAAGAAATTCGTCATCATGTCGGGGATTATGTGGGCGTACATTAGCTCAAACTGGTCTGTGTCTGCAACAACCCGCGTCATCAGCTCCCCAGTCTGCTTATTATGGAAAAACCGCATAGAGAAACTTTGTATGGTGTTATACACTTTTTGGCGGATTTCGTGAACCAAATTCCAGGCGGCAACATGGGCAAGATAGCTTGCCATAAAACGAAAAACCACGCGCAACAGATACAGCCCAAGCAACATCAGCGCGATTGTGCCTACCCGCCCCAAGCCGTTTTCAGTGATGCCGTCGGACACAATGGCAATCATATCTCGCAGAAGCATAGGCGCGGCAAGGTTTAGCCCCGTCACCGAAAGGGTGCTGAACATGGCAATAATCAACAAAACACGGTATTTTTTAGCCTCTTTTGCAATTCTTAACAGAATTTTCACTTTTAACCCCCCGCTTATTAAAAGTTAGGTGTGTGGTTCTACACCAAAGCGTTAAAAAGTTGGTCAAACTTAGTTAGCAAAACAAAATTGCCCCGAACCTTTAACTGACCCATCATAAACGCCTTTTGAGCGGTTATTTTTTTGCGCAGCACATCTCCCCAAACCTTGGCATCAGTTATGACAATAATGTCGTTTTTCTCGGCTTCCCATTCGTAAAAAAAACATTCTTGGTTTGAAATGGCAATGTGGCCTGTAAATCCGTCCATGCCTGTGATATTCAACTGGATTACGGTCTCTAAGTCTTTTGCCAGCTGGGTGTTAAAATGATGGGGGAGGGCAGCGGTTAGTTGTTTAATATTCCGCTCCCCTGCAAATCCTGAATTTACTGGGGTTGTGATGGATACGGGCTGCTCTTGCTCCACAATTGCATCATCACCGCTTACATATTTTTTAGCAAACATTGCAGAAATTTTGTTTATATCCTGTTGCTGTTCCCCGCTCATGTTGTCTAGGTTGTGTTTTTTGTATAAATCCCCAACGCTGACAGTGGGCAGACGGCGTGGTTCTGGCTGTGTTTTCGGTTGTGGACGGGGTTGATAATCACGCTCCTGAGGTATTTCTTGGATTGTTTGCCTAGACGCGGCATTTGATTGTTGGCGCGGCAACACATATTTACGGTTTTGACGCAAAATTCTATAAAAATCTTCGGACTGCCGCTCGATTAGCTCTATCATGCTTTTTTGGGCAACTGACGCAACAGATGCGTTAAGCCCAATGCGTACCACATCAAAACCGCCCAATTCTAATATGCCTTGAGATAGTATTTCCAAAGCTGACCGCTCTCCTCCGTTTTCCGAAATCCCTAAAATCAAGCAAGGCTTGCCATCTAAAGCGTTTTCGTGGGCAGTGTTGCTAAAATATTCCAAAAAGGCGACGAGAGAGGAGGAAGGCAAGCCAAAAAGTGCCGAAAAGGCGAATATTACGCCATCAGCGGTTTTTATGCCCTCCATAATGTCGCGGGTGCGGGTTATATCCGTGCCGTTGTAAATTCCAACGCCAAGGGTGTCCAAGTTGAAAACTTGCACAGTTTCTCCTGTTTCTGTCAATGTGTCGCAAGCCAATTTGGCGGCAACATTCAGCCCGAAATCTGTGGCTGATGGGGCAATTATAGCTGCAATTCTCATCTTTGGTCGCACCTCACGAAAAAATAAAATTCTACTTGCTAATATTTCCAGAATATTATATCATTAAGCAAAGAGATTGTCAAGAAAAGGTGATGAGATGAAAATAGTTTTGACTGGTGGCGGCACAGCTGGGCATGTTGTGGGCAATTTGGCGTTGATGCCAGGCTTGCAGGAAAGTGGATTTGAGGTTAGTTATATCGGTGGCAAGGACGGCATGGAAAAGGGCTTGGTGGAAGCTGAAAAAGTGCCGTATTATGGCATTTCGTCAGGAAAACTGCGGCGATATTTAAGTTTGAAAAATTTGACGGACGCTGCCCGTGTGCTGAAGGGCGTGGCAGATGCGCGAAAAGCCCTAAAAAAAATAAAACCTGATGTCGTTTTTTCTAAAGGGGGATTTGTGACTGTTCCTGTGGTTTATGCCGCCAAAACGCTGAAAATTCCTGTGGTTATCCACGAATCGGATATTACTGTGGGGCTTGCTAATAAGCTGGCTCTGCGCCATGCCTCAAAAATTTGCTGCGTTTTCCCTGAAACCATGGCTAATTTGCCTTCTGATAAGGCGATTCACACAGGAACGCCTTTGCGCCGTGAAATTTTTGGTGGGTCGTCTGCAAAAGGGCTGGAAATGTGCGGCTTCACCAAAGAATTGCCTGTTATTATGGTAATGGGCGGCAGTAGCGGGTCGGTGGCAATAAATACCGTTTTGCACCAGGCTCTGCCGCATCTGGAAGAATTTAACATAATCCATATTTGTGGCAAAGGCAATGCTGACAAAACCCTTGAAAGCGGCAAATATCGCCAGTTTGAATATGTTAGCAAAGGCATGGGGGATTTGTATGCCGCAAGCCAATTGGTCATATCCCGAGCTGGCTCCAATTCCTTGGCGGAATTACTGGCTTTGCACAAACCTAATGTGCTAATCCCCCTCCCGAAACAGGTTAGCCGCGGTGACCAAATTTTAAATGCTCAAAGCTTTGAAAAGCAGGGCTTTTCCGTGGTATTGGATGAGGATGGGATGGACGCTAATAAATTGTCAGAAACCATTAAAGACACCTATACCCGCAGAAGTCACTTTAAAGGCATAATGTCAAATATTAACAACGGAGATGGAACGGAAGAAATTATTAAAATCATAAAATCAGTAGCTATTAAAAGCTAATTAAGGGGATTATTATGGATAAAACCAAAGAAATTATCGTACCAGAAGAGTTAAAAGTCGTAATGGCAACAGATGAAGAGGCAAAGGATTTTTTTGACAGCCTTACAAATGGCTACAAAAGAGGATATTGCGATTGGGTTGGCGGGGCTAAACAAGCTTCTACACGAGAAACGAGAGCGGGCAAAGCATTGATAATGTTACAAAACAAACAAAAGACGCTGAAAACATAAACCTGGCTAAAATGGTCGCTTTTTTAAGTAGCCGCGCTCTTTCCATAGTTCATAGGGATGGTTGCCTTCGCCCACATATTTTTTTCACCACCATTTTGCTTACGTGGTAAAATGCCACTGTGGAAAGATGTGGCAGGGTTTTGCGGGATTTATAAAACGCTTTTGCCGACACGCGAAGGCGTTTTTCAAATTTTGCTTGCCTGGAGGCGGGCATTTTATTCCATTGGTTGTTCAACATGCGTAAGCCTAGGGAATACACGCGATTAACGCCCCAGTGTTTCAAATTTTTGCTAATTGGCTTTATCGCGGCGGCTGAACCTGCACCAGTGGTCAAAACAAATGCTTTTTTCTCAAAAATTTCCTCATAGGGAGATACAGCCAAAACTAAGAAATCCAAATGGTCTAGCAGGTTTTTCATACTAGCAGTCATGGTGGACGCGCCATAGTGGGGCGTCGCAAAAATTAACGCATCGGACGATATTACGCTTTTGATTATAGGGTCAATGTGCTGAAAGTTTGGGCATTTATCGCGCTTACCATTATGACATAGGGCGCAACCCGTGCAAAAGTTAGGTAAATCTTTATGTGGAAAGAACTCCGCAAATTCAACGTTTCCTCATTTGCGAAGTTCATCCATAAAAATTTGCGTGGCAAAATATGTGTTGCCCTTTCTTGGGCTTCCGTGGAAAACCGTTATTTTCATGGAAACTCCTTTGGCACTATTAGGGGTATCTTTTTAGGCAAGTTGCGTATTTCCACAGGCAATTTTGGGCCATATTCCCCGTCAATGTCACAGGTGTCGTAACTTGGGTTGGGGGCGAGAAGCTCCACCTGTACAAAATCATCCTGGAAATAAATTACATTTGGGTCACTAAAAATGTCCTGTTGGCGCAGAATTTTAAAGAAAAGCTTGCCTAAATCCATGATATTACAGGCTTTTATAGCGATGAAGTCCAACATGCCATCAGAAATTGACGCATCACGGACGAGCTTTGGGAAGCCCCCTGTTCCTGCGGTGTTTAGTGCTAGAAACAGGAAAATATCAAGCTCTCTCGTTCTTTCTGAATTGGTGATTCGAACGGACATGGGGTGGAAATTCGGCACTTCCTCCAAGCCCTTAACATAATAGGCAAGCTTGCCCAAGGTGGACTTCATACCCTCGTTAACCCTTTGGGAAACGTGGGTAAAAAGCCCTGCGCCGCAGACATTGATGAAATATTTATTATTTGCTTGCCCAATGTCAGCAAGAATTGTGTTTCCGCCGCCTACAGCGTCTGCGAAGCCTTGCGCGCCCACGCTCATGCCTATGAAATTGGCAAAGTCGTTGGCTGTTCCGCTGGGGATGATTGCCAATGGTAATAACACATCATGGGCGACCATTTCATTGATGACAGAGTTTACAGTGCCGTCCCCTCCCGATGCGGCTATTGCGTCAAAACCCCGCAAAGACGCTATAAATTCGCCTAAATCTAAACTGCCGTCCAGGCGGAAAGGCTGCACCAAAAAACCAGCCGCCTGTAATGTGGATGTGTATACATCAAGTTCGCCTTTAAAAGTTCGGTCGCCTGAAAACGGATTATAAATTAACGCTATTTTTTTCAAAAAATTCCCCCTATTCGTTAACAACTAGCTTGCGCTTCATAGCAAGCTCAAAAATTTCTAGCAAAAGGGTGAAAAAGTAAATTACTATGATGCCCGTCACCAACTCTTCAAAGAAACGGGGTATCCAAAAGTATATGAAGCCTGCAGCACGGGTTGCTGGCCCAATCACCGTAAACACAAGGATTACTGTGTTTAGGGAGTTGAAAATCAGCCCTGGTATCAAAATTGCCACAACCATTTTGATGAAACGCCCGTAAAACTTGCGGTTGCCGCTCTTTTTTGTGACAAGGTGGATTATAAGCTGAGGGATAAGCCCGATTAGCCCTGCTCCCATAAAGCCAAAACTGGTAATATATGGCATTATAAATACATTATTAGCGTTGGGCAGATGTTCGGGAGCCCAGAAAATTGCCCAAGCCGTTTCTGGGAATACATTAATAAAGATTAGGTTTACCACGCCTAATAGGAAAATTGCTCCGAAAGCCGCTGTGTACCCAATAGAAAAGACTTTAGGCGCGATATTGCGCACTTTCAGCCACAGCCAGCCGACGGTGAAGCCCCTCAAAAAGGCCACCACGGTAATTGGCCACATATATGGCCCTAGAGGTCGCAGGAAATGGACAAGCAAGTCTGCTGCCCCTCGCTGGATTCCGCCGAAAAAAGGTCCGAAGAAAATGGCGACCACATTATGGAAAATCCCTGCAAAGCTGATGCGGAGCATAGGCACGCCACCAATGGGAACGGTTATGCTGGCAACAAGGCTGATAACCAAGGAAAAACCAAGCATTATACCGATGATTACTGTGCGTTGGGTGCTGGTATAATTTGGCAGAATATTTTCAATGGGCGGCAATTCTTTATGTAGTATTATGCCTAGGAAAATCGCAAAAAACAAGGCGGCGTGGGTGATTATAAGAGGCCAAAACATTGCTGCTGTGCCTGTGTTGTCGTGAAAGTCTATGCCGTAGGTTATGTTGAAAATGGTTATCGCCAAAACCCCTACAGTTGCAGGTATCATAAGCTTTTTGAAGGGCAGCTTTGTAAATGCCATAGCAATCAAAACCACAGGGGCAATGATTAGCAAAAACAGCCATGGTTGCGCGCCATCCAAGGGAAAATGCGCTTCTGTTGCAATTTGAAAGGGTGACAAACTTCTGTCAAAAATCCGCACAGATGAGATGATTTCGTCTGTAATTTGTGTCTGGCTGTGGGTTATGCCTGTGGCAATGTCCAAAAGGTTCATGGTGGGCAGGTTGCCCTCGTCATTTGGCGTTGCATTTTGCACATTCCGCGCAACATTATGGTTAAGGTGCAGGGTTTCACCTTCCACAACAACAGTACCCTCATGGGTTGTAACAAGGGGTACAAAAAAACTTGCTGCAATCAGCAGGGATAGGGCAGCAATTGCCGCCTTAATGGTTTTGGTTTTCATTAAAAAAGCCTCCTTAGTGTAGTTGTTGCCACAAGGAAGCCCAAAATCTTCGTATGTGGCAGCGGATGCGAAAATGTACCGCACCCCTTTCGGGGCTTCGTCTGCTGGCAACCTCCCATCCAACAGCACTTAACGCACATTTTCTACTCTGACACACACATATTAACACAACAGGGTTAACCTGTCAAGAAAAATTTAAGCCCTTCACGAACCAAAGTTGAAAAGGGCTTAAATGCGCTATAATACTAGGTCGGGTTTGCGAAGCCTAAGCTGGTCGCTCATGTTGGGTTCTCCGTCAAAATCTGGGTCATAATCTAGGGTGGGAAAGTTGCTTCCTGTTAATTCTGTTGATAAAACCGTTTGGGGCGGAACATCCTTTGGGTTTGGATAATTTTTCTTTGTCATTAAAATCACTCCTTTACTAAGAGTATGCCCAAGTTTTGCTATTGTTTTATTTGTAAAATTATGGTAAATTTGCTTATGCGTTACCTACTTGCGAAAAATATTTTTTTAGGCTATAATTATGTTTGTGCAAATATTGAAGAGTTTGATTTCGGAGGTAAATTTATGGAGAGAATGACGGAATTAATAGATGTTTTGAATAAAGCCGCGGCGGCTTATGAAAATGACCGCGAAATTATGACGGATTTTGAATACGACCGTTTGTATGACGAATTATTGTCTTTGGAAGCCGTCAGCGGCGTTATTTTAGAGGGTTCGCCGACCCAAAAAGTGGGTTACGAGGTTGCTTCTTCTCTTACAAAGGTGCGCCATGATATACCTTTGCTGTCCTTGGACAAAACCAAGGAAATTAGCAAGTTGGAGAGCTTTTTGGAGGAGCATGACGGCATTTTGTCTTGGAAGCTTGACGGGCTTACTGTCGTGTTAAAATACTCAAATGGCGCGCTTTCTCAGGCATTAACCCGCGGCAATGGCGAAGTGGGGGAGGACGTGACCCACAACGCTAAATTTTTCCGCAATATCCCTAAGGAGATTGAGTTTAAGGGGGATTTAGCAATACGCGGAGAGGCGGTTATTAGTTTTAGTGAATTTGAGCGCATTAACGCCATGGAGGACGGAAAATACAAAAACCCTCGTAATTTGTGCGCAGGGACGATTCGTCAGCTGGACAGCCGCATTTTTGCCAGCCGCAAGGTGGATTTTTTTGCCTTTGCTATACTTTCTGGCGTGGATTTTGATAACAAATCCGAAGGGCTTAAATTCCTTAAAAATGCGGGCTTTGCTACAGCTGAATATAAATTGGCAAACACCAATAATGTGGCTGATGCCGTCGAAAATTTTAAACAGGCTGTGGAAAAAATGGATTATGCCACAGATGGGCTGGTTTTGACCTATGATGATGCTGAATATAGCGCAAGTTTAGGGGCAACCAGCAAATTCCCGCGGGATTCCTTGGCTTTTAAGTGGGCGGATGAGGTTGCAACCACCCATTTAACAGGTATTGAGTGGAACACCTCCCGCACGGGTTTAATAAACCCAGTGGCTCTCTTTGAGCCTGTGGACATTGAGGGCAGCACGGTGCAAAGGGCAAGCCTACACAATCTGTCCATTGCGGAAGCCCTGGAACTTGGTGTTGGGGATGAAATTAGCGTATACAAGGCAAATATGATAATTCCCCAGATTGCTGAAAACTTTACAAGAAGTGGATTTTCGGGTCATCCCACTGTATGCCTTGTTTGTGGCAAGCCCACTGATGTGAAGGATGAAAATGGCGTTAAGACGCTCCATTGCACCAATTTGGGCTGTCGCGCCAGGGTTGCCCGCACCATTGTTCATTATGTAGGGCGTGACGGTGCGAATATCGAGGGTTTAAGCGAGAAAACCATTGAAAAGTTTATTGATTTAGGATTTATCGCCAATTTTAGTGATATTTACAGACTGAACGAATATGCCGACCAAATTAAGAGTTTAGAGGGCTTTGGCGAACGCTCCTACGCCAAGTTGGCAGAGGCCGTGGAAAAGTCCAAAACAATGGATTTGGCAAATTTTATTTACGCCTTAGGTATCGACAATATAGGTTTATCCGGAGCTAAGGCTCTCTGCCGCTTTTTTAACCACGATTTAGATGGGATACGGAAGGCAGAACCTGCCGATTTTTCCGCAATTGACGGCTTTGGTGACATTATGGCGCAGTCAATTTACACCTTCTTTAAAAACCCAGAAAACAATAGGAATGTAGACACTGCCCTGACCCATCTTAACATAATCCGCCCAGAAGCCGCCCCTATCAGCGAAAATTCGCCTATAACGGGCAAAACTTTTGTTGTTACAGGGGATTTGGAGCATTTTGCCAACCGCAAGGCTTTGACGGAGCGCATCGAAGGTTTAGGGGGTAAGGTAGTTGGCTCTGTCAGCAAAAAGACGGATTATTTGATTAACAACGACACCCAGTCCGCCTCATCCAAGAACAAAAAAGCCCAAGAATTAGGGGTCGCCATCATCAGCGAGCAGGATTTTTTGGATTTGTGTTGACTTTGCCGCGGCGACGTGCTATAATTACGCCATTAAGGGTATTTTTGTAAGGAGAGATGATTATGGGAATAAATTCGTTACATGCAGACCATATCACGCGGGCGGGATTTGGCTTCGGCAAGTCCTTGCGGATGATTTTGGGGCTGGCTATGATTTTTATTTTGATGTTGACGAACGGGTATGTTCAGGCGCATAGGCTCGTTGGGCAGTGGCAGTCCTCTAGCGGGAATATCATCATAGAACTTAACAGAGATGGCACTGGTCGCCATTGGACTTATCAGAATGGCTGGAGTGAATACGGAGAATGGTATGTAAACGCATTTACGGGCGCATTGCATAGCGAAGCAGTGACGGCTCTCAGTTCCGCTCCATTTAGAATTAGAGGTGATAACCTAGAAAAATTCCATGATATAGAGCTTAGCTTCGGCGGTTCATCGTGGATATTTGAGTGGTTCAGCTTCACCAGAATACAAAACCATTAAAAATTAACATTTGAAATTATTTTGTTTTGAGGGGAGAGATGATTATGGGAATAAATTCGTTACATGCAGACCATATCACACGGGAGTGGCTGGGTTTCAGGAAGTCCTTGCGGATGATTTTGGGGATAGTTTTAGTTTTGGTTTTGATGTTGGTGAATGGATATGTCCAGGCGCATAGGCTTGTTGGGCAGTGGCAGTCGCATACTGGCAATGTCATCATTGAGTTTAATCGGGATGGCACTGGTCGCCATTGGACTTATTGGGATGGTTGGAGTGAATACGGTGAATGGCACGCTAATGCTTTTCATAATACGCTGTATATGGAAGCTTTTAGTCCTGGTGTTGCACCATTCAGAATAAGGGGAAATAACCTGGAGAAGTTCTATCTTTCGGATTTTACAAATAGTTCCTCTGGAATTTATCATTGGACTAACTTCACCAGAATAGAAAACTAACCCCCCAAGCCATTCGCCCAGAATTTTATTTTAAAGGAGAATTAAATGGCGCGAATTAGCGGAGTTTTTAAAAGTGGATACAAGGCAATTATTGATGGAAATGAAATTGATTGTAAATTAGGTAAATTTGTAAAGGTGGAGCGGGGGCAGTTGCCTGCAATTGGGGATTTTGTTGAGATAGACGAAAATGGTTATATATCCCATATGTTGCCCCGCAAAAGTGTGATTTCCCGCAAGGTTGCAGGGAAAAAGCAGGAAGAGCAGGTTATTGCCGCCAATGTGGACTATGCATTCATAGTAACTTCGGCAAATAGCGAGTTTAATTTGCGGCGCATTGAGCGGTATTTGGCACTTTTGGACATTTCGGGGGTGGACAGCCGCTTGGTGCTGACCAAGGCAGATTTGTGCGACGACATTAGCGAATATCAAGCGAAAGCCCGCGAATTAGGGATTGATGAAGATGTCATTATCACCAGTTCTGCCACAGGGCAGGGGCTTGATGGGCTAAAAAACTTGCTGACGGAAGGCAAAACCGCGGTTTTCATGGGTTCGTCTGGTGTGGGCAAATCTTCGTTGATAAATGTTTTGGTTGGGGATTATGCCCAAAAAGTGTCAGGAATCAGCCAATCCCACGGCAAGGGCAGGCATACCACCACCCACCGCGAAATGTTTATGTTGGGTAACGGAGCTTTCATAATCGACACGCCAGGAATGCGTGAAATTCAGTTTTTTAGTGGCACGGATGACCTAACAACCTTTGCCGACATTGACCAGTTGGCACAGAATTGCAAATTCCGAAACTGTAGCCACAAAACTGAGCCAAATTGCGCAGTGAAAGCCGCCATTGAAAATGGCGACCTGTCGGCAGAGCGGTTAAGAAGTTATGAAAAATTAAAACGGGAAACCAACAGAAAATAAATTAAGATTGCACCGCCCCAAGCACCGCCCCAATGCTATCCCTGATTATCAGGTTTGCGTGGTTGTCGTATGGGGTGGTGCTTTTGTTTATAAGCACCAATGTGACGCCTTCTGGCAAATATTGGATAAGCCCAGCGGCAGGGTAGACGGCAAGGGAAGTTCCGCCTACAATCAGACAATCTGCCCCACGAATGGCATTTACCGCGCCAGTAACCACATTGTCGTCAAGTTGCTCACCGTACAAAACCACGTCAGGGCGCACCATGCCGCCGCAATCACATTTTGGGATAAGGTCACCCCTCAAAATATAGTCCAAATCGTATTTTTTGGCGCATTTTACACAGTAATGGCGGGCGTTTGCACCATGTAACTCAAATACATTTTTGCTACCTGCGTCTTGATGCAACCCATCTACATTTTGGGTGACAACAGCCGTTAATTTGCCGTTTTCCTCCATTTTTGCAAGTGCCTTATGAGCTTTGTTTGGCAGGGCGTCGCGGTAAATCAAATTTTCTTTGTAATAGCGGAAAAACAGCTCTGGGTTGGCTGAAAGGCACTGGATGCTTAACAAAAATTCTGGTTGATGACCATATTTTTCCTTCGTGCTATACAGCCCTTTTTCCGAGCGGAAATCAGGAATATTGCTCTCGGTGGACACTCCAGCACCGCCAAAAAACACTACCTTCTGGCTGTTCTCAATAATTTCTTTTAGTTGTAAAATTTTATCGGTCATACACGCCTCCTATAGCCATGATGATGGGGTTTCCATGGCTTCTTTACGGGATTGATGGAGCATTTTTTGCTTTAGGTCATAAAGTTTCTGTGACAAGTCCACTGGCATTATTTGAGGGTTGACAAGGCGGCGGTGTTCGTCCCAAAGGGTGGCTTGCTCTGCACGGCAAAAGCTCTGTATTTCAAGCACCGTCGGGGATTTATAGACGTTTTTGCCGCCGACAAACACTGGACACAGCAGTTCCTTCGCGCGGTATTCCCCTGCTTGTAAATACATTTTTTTCCATGGTGCTTTAGGGTCGAAAAGAGTTAGGTTTTCATGGGTTTGCAAGGTTTCGTCTGCCAAAGTTATTAAATCAGCTTTGATTTTACCGTTGGCGGCGTCGTAAATACGGTAGACCTTTTTCTCTCCTGGAATAGTGACTTTTGCAGGGTTTTCAGAAAGTTTTATTTTCGGAAAACCATCTACAGATGCCAATTTGTATACCCCGCCCATGGCAGGGGCTTGCATTGAGGTGATTAGCCGCGTGCCAACGCCCCAAACATCAATTTTTGCCCCCTGTAGCTTTAGGGATTGAATTAAATCTTCATCAAGGTCGCTAGATGCGCTTATTCTGGCGTTTTTATGACCCGCTTCATCTAGCATTTGCCTAGCCATTTTGGATAAATATGCCAAATCACCAGAATCCAATCTTATCCCATAATTTTCTAATTTTCCATTGGACGCCAGCACCTCATCAAAAACCTTGATGGCGTTGGGGATGCCCGAATTTAGGGTGTCATAAGTGTCTACAAGCAAAATACACTTATCAGGGAAGGCTTCGGCATATTTGCGAAATGCCGTTAATTCGCAGTCAAAGGACATGACCCAAGAATGGGAATGAGTGCCGCGCAAAGGCAGACCAAACAGCTTGCCCGCCAACACATTGGAAGTTGCAGAACAACCGCCGATTATAGCCGCTCTTGCGCCTAAAACTGCCGCATCTGCCCCCTGTGCGCGGCGGCAACCAAATTCCAACACATCATCACCATCAGCGGCATGACAAACCCGTGCCGCTTTAGTCGCAATGAGGCTTTGATGGTTTAAAATATTGAGCATAGCGGTTTCGATATAATTTCCTTGAATTAGCGGAGCTTTAACGGTTATCACAGGTTCGCCAGGAAAAAATATAGACCCCTCTGCCATGGCGGAAATATCGCCAGTGAAGGAAAATTCACGAAGATATTCTAAAAATTTGGCATCAAAACCCCCTGTGGCGCGTAAATAGTCAATATCACCACCGTCAAATCCCAAATTGTCAATATATTCCACAAACTGAGCAAGCCCCGCAAAGACCGAAAAACCGTTGCCCCCAGGGTTTTCTCGGATAAACATGTCAAAAACAGCGGTTTGCTCCGCCTCTCCCGCTAAAAATCGGGCTTGCATCATGGTTAACTGGTAAAAATCCGTTAAAAGGCTGTGTTTATGCATTTTACATGCTCCTTTGTGTGTATGCTTTAAAAATGTCTTGCAATCTTGTGGAAAATTCGTCAAACTCCAATATATTTCTGGAGTATAGACGCAAGTTAAAGCCATATTTACGCCTAATTATAACTTTGCGCTCTCTTACGTCAATTTTAGCAATATCCTTAAAATCCAGCTGGGTAAACGCCCAACCAATGCGGATGCTTGCGCCTTTTGCGTAAATTTCACCAACAATATAGGTTGGCAAGAAAACCAATGCCAAAACATTAATTATGAGCAAGACAATGGTGACTACATGCACTGCCGCAAAATCCGAATTTATAATGCTCCAGAAATGCCCGAGCAATGCTAGGGAGGCTGGAAGCCAAGCCATCACTCGGGAAAACCTGTCATATGTAGGGCTTGGGCTTTCGATTGTATACTTATGAGCTCCAAATGTTTCCATGGCGATGACCCCCCAAAAAATATTATTATAATCATACAGCTTTTTGCTTGCAATGTCAACGATGTAATGGTAAAATAATAATGAGGTGATGTGATGGACACTTTATTTTTCATTTTTTTTGGCGTAGGAGCGGGCTTTGTGGTGCTTTCTGTTGTTTTGGGGCAGGCGTTTGGGGCTTCTGGAATGGATTTTGACACTGGAGTGGCTTCTGCCTTCAAGCCCATAATTATTGCAATGTTTTTGACTGCTCTTGGTGGGCTTGGGCTGATTTTTAACCCAATTTTTGGGCCATTTGGAGCGTGGGGCATTGGTGGCATTGGCGGACTTGGGCTGACTTTTCTTGTTTTGCGGTTTGTTTTGATACCCCTGCAACGACGGCAAAACACCAATACCCACGAAAAGCAGAGCATGATTGGTAAAACGGCAAAGGTGTCAGAAACCATTCTTCAAGGCGGCTTTGGCAAGATTACCTATGTTGTTAACGACAAAATTGTGTCAGGGCCTGCTAAAAGCGACAATGGCGCAGGGATTGAGCGTAATGCTCAAGTGGAAATTGTTTATATTGAAAAAAACACCTATCACGTTCGTGAGAAGGTGTAAAAAATAAGGAGGTAAAATTTATGCCAGAATGGATTACAGGTGATGCGCTAGTCATCATCGGCGTGATTTTAGGTGTTGTGTTGCTTGTTTTGTTCACGTTTCTTTCCTTTTGGAAGAAAGTTCCCCAAGACAAGGCAATGATTGTGACGGGCTTGCGAAAGCGGGTGATTTCAGGCGGAGGTGGCTTTGTTATCCCTGTTTTGGAACGTACCGACAAAATCTCCCTTGAAAACATGAAAATTGAGGTGCGCATCGCAGGAGCGATGACAAGCCAAGGTGTTGCCATTTCTGCTGACGGCGTTGCGGTTATCAAAATCAAAAGCGACAAAGAAAGCATCTTAGCGGCAATGGAGCAGTTTAACCGCGGCAGCGAATCCCGCACAATCTCTGTAATTGAGGAGATTTCACGTTATGTTTTGGAAGGTAAGCTCCGTGAAATCATTTCCATGTTGACGGTGGAAGAAATTTACAGGGATAGGACGAAATTCGCAAGCGAAGTCCAAGGCACAGCAGCACAAGATTTGACGGAAATGGGCTTGGAAATTAAAGCTTTTACAATCCGTGATATTTCTGATGAAAATGGCTACCTGTCTGCCCTTGGTAAAAAGCGTATTTCTGAGGTTAAGAGGGATGCCCAAATTGCTGAAGCTGAAGCGGCTAAGGAAACCAAAATCCGCACAGCAGAGGCAAGCCGCCTTGGTGAAGAGGCTCGCCTTGTGGCAGAAACCCAGGTTGCTGAAGCTCAAAAGGTGAAAGAGCTGAAAGTTCAGGCTTTCCGTAAAGAGCAGGAAACCTCTAAGGCAGTTGCCGACCTTGCCTACGAAATCGAAAGTAACAAGGTTAAAAAAGAGGTTACAGAAACCAATATGCAAGTTGAAATTATCCAGAAAGAAAAGGAGATTGAACTTGCAGAGCAGGAAGCCAAGCGTAAAGAGCGCGAGCTTGAAGCAACCATCATCAAGCAGGCAGATGCGGAAAAATATCGTCTTGAAAAAGAGGCGGATGTGTCAAAATACCGCGAAATTGCTACAGCTCAAGCCCGAGCTGAATCCATTCGTTTGGAAGGTTCTTCCAGGGCGGAAGCAAAGCGTTTGGAAGGTATGGCAGAGGTGGAAATTATCCGCGAACAAGGTGCTGCTGAAGCTGACGCTATGATGAAAAAGGCGGAAGCCTTTAAGCAGTATAACGACGCTGCTGTTACCCAAATGATTATTGAGCGTTTACCAGAAATTGCTAAAAACGTGGCAGAGCCGCTGGCGAAAACCGAGAAAATCGTGGTTATCGACCAGGGTGGCAGTGCTTCTGGAGGCGGTGCGTCCAAGATTTCTGGCTATGTCACTGATATTATTGCAACTTTGCCAAGCACCGTTGAAGCATTGACGGGAATTGATATTATGGGCAAATTAAAAGAAGGGCTTGGAGATAGGCCGACAAAGACGACTGAGAAAGTAAACGAATAGCGTGGCGAGGGGTCGTTAATGCCCCTCGCTTTTTTATGCGAAATTCCACGAAAATTGTGCTTGAAAAAAGGGTTAAGCTGTGTTATGATTAATTTGTAATATCTGCATTTTTTGTAAGGGGTTTGGTTTTTATGGACAGTTTTACCATAACCGTTATTTACGTTCCCTTTCTTATGATGAGCGGGTTTGTTTTAATAACAGAGCTTTTCAAATTTATACGCTACCGTTCAAGCCCGATGCTTGCCCTTGCAGCATTTAGCATTGTTAGCTGGGTTGTTTGTATGCTGGCGGTTGTTCTTGCAGGATATAACAACATGGAAGCTGTTTTATTTTTGTGGAACGCAGCAATCTTTTTTGTAAGCCTTGTTGTAACCACTCAATTTTTCGTTATACACAACACTCTGTTCCCAGAGCGTAAGTTGGCAAAATGGCTCATTATTCTGCTTTTCCTCATGCCTGCACTTAATGCTATTGTGGTGTTCACTCCTCTTAATTTTTTGATACGTGAGGTGGAAGTTGTCGGCATTTATCCATATATCTATATCGTTAATAATCGTGGTATATGGTTTTGGGTACATACAGCGCAATCATACATTCTTGTAGCAATAACTCTTGTGGTTTTGGTGCGGGGTCATTTGAGAAAACCAAAGTTTTACAGGCTTTCTTCCTATTTGGTGATAGTGGGTATGGGGATAACCATAGTTAGCAATATCGCCACACTTTTGAATCTTACGCCGCCTGGTTTGGACATTTCCGCCATTGCCGCTTCAGTTTCCATTATATTTTATTATTGGGCATCCTCAAACAGCGATAGAAATTTATATGTGCGCCAAGCAAGAAGCAGAGCTTTTAATTATATGGAAGATTTTGTGTTGATTTTAGGGAAAGAAGGCTATGTGACGGATTTTAATAATTCTGCAGGAAGATGGTTTTCCTCCATCGGCATAGATGTGCGGCAAAACAACCTGGAAGGGTTGCTGGAAGCCTTGAAAGTAAAAGGGGCTAAAATTACGGACAGCCCAGAAACTAAGGAAGGCAAGGACATTTCATATGATAATGGCGGCTTTAATGTTGTGCTTCATTTGCATGTCCATGAAATGGTAAACGATAAGCAGTTTGATGGCAATAGCTATGGTTCTATCGCATTTTTTACAAATGTTACCAAAAATAGAGCCTTGCTTGATAAATTGGAGAAAAAGGCGGGGATGGACTTTTTAACGGGCTTGCCCAATCGCGTGTCATATGATGGCGCGAAAAAACGAATGGACAGCGCGGAATATTTACCTGTTAGCGTTGTGGTTTGTGATGTAAACTATCTTAAACAAGTAAATGATACAATGGGTCATAAATATGGAGATGTGCTTTTGCAAACCATGGCAGAAATTTTGGCAAATGCCCGCAGAAAAGGGGATTTTGTAGCGAGAATCGGTGGGGACGAGTTTGTTTTCTTGCTGCCTCATACAGACGAGAATACTGCCAGGGAATTAGTTACAAAAATTAGAGAGGAAATTTCAAAATATAAAAATTTACCTTTTGAATTGTCACTGGCTATGGGAGTTGCCACAAAAATCAAAATTACCGAACCTTTTGGTGACGTTGTTGCTGCGGCTGACGGGCAAATGTATCAAGATAAAAGGCGAACAAAGGAAGAAAGGCGGAAGGTGATGGCGTGAGATTTTACCAGGTAGACGCATTTACAGATGCGGTTTTTGGAGGCAACCCTGCAGGGGTGTGCATTTTAGGCGACACTTGGATTTCTGATGATTTGATGCAGAAAATCGCCATGGAGAACAACCTGTCAGAAACAGCTTTTGTGGTACAGGAAAATGATGTTTACGCCATTCGTTGGTTTACCCCCACTGTGGAAGTGCCTTTGTGTGGTCACGCAACTTTGGCGGCGGCTCATGTGTTATTTAACCATGAAGGATATGAAGAGGACGAGATAATCTTTACTAATGGCGACAAAACCTTGAAAGTGCGCAATTCTAGCGGATTATTGACCCTTGATTTTCCTGTGGATAAAATTTGGCAGATAGAATTTAGCGACATGCTAGATTGCTTTAATTTTAGACCCGCAGAGGTTTGGCGCGGCACTGAAGAATATATGTTGGTTTTTGAAAACCAGAAGCAAATTGAAGATATTGTTTGCAATATGGACAAAGCCAGCAAAATCGACCTTTCTGGCATAATTGCTACTGCGAAAGCGAATGATGACGGGCTGTCCTTTGTATCTCGATATTTTGCCCCCAAAATCGGCATACCAGAGGACCCTGTAACAGGCAGCACCCACACCCTGCTTGTGCCTTATTGGAGTGAAAAGCTGGGGGAGGACAGCCACGTTGCCCAGCAATCGTCAGCGCGGGGCGGTGTTTTGTTTCTCCAAAATGATAACGACCGTGTGCTAATAGGCGGGCGTGCCGTCACCTATCTTGCGGGAGAAATTTTTGTATGATAGACTTACTCATGCCTTACAAATCAATCAGCATTATTGGGATGGATAAAAATGTGGGGAAAACAACGCTTTTAAACCACTTAATTGCGGGGTTTTCCGCGAGGGGCGTTAGCCTTGCTCTAACCAGCATTGGGCGGGATGGGGAAAACACAGATGTGGTGACTACCACGCCAAAACCCCGCATTTTTGTGCCTTCTGGCACGGTGGTTGCCACAGCAGAAGGGCTGTTGTCCAGGTGTGATATTACCCAGGAAATACTAGGGGTTACGTCGTTTACCACTCCTTTGGGGAGGGTTGTGGTGGTTCGTGCTTTGTCGGCAGGCTATGTGCAATTGGCAGGCCCTTCTATAGTGGCTCAAATGGCGGATTTAATCAAAGATTTGCCCTATGCCGATAAAATAATTGTTGACGGAGCTTTAAGCCGTAAAACCTTTGCAGACCCTGCGATTACGGGGTCTGTTGTGCTTTGCACAGGCGGGGTTTTGTCGCCTGACATGGATAGGGTTATCGCCCAGACCCGCCACGCCGTTGATATTCTAACCCTGCCAAAACCTGCCGAAGATGCAGATATTATTCAGATAGACGGCGCAGTTAGCGAAGGCAAAATTAAGACCCTTATCACATCAGGGCAGGACTTGCGAAATAAAGTGATTGTTGCCGAAAATCCAACAAAAATTTTGGTAACCTCTGGCACATATGAGAAGTTGTTGATAAAAGGAGCAAGCCTTGCAGTCCAAAACCCTGTAAATTTAGTGGCTGTTGCTATTAATCCCTATTCACCCCACCACGCCCCTTTTAACCCTGCGGAATTTCTGGAAAAAGTAAGGCTTGCACTGCCGATTCCTGTTTTTGATATTTTATCAGAAAACCCCTCTTAATACAGACAAAGCGTTAATAAAAAATCACCGCCTATTTAGCGGTGATTTTTTATTAATGACTGCATGTAAAATTTTCTATCATATCAAATCCAAAACCTGTATAGAGCCATTCGCTGTATGCCCAGCGATACCCCGCAACGGAACGCCGCCCCATAAAAGTGGGGTAAAACCAAAATTGCTGACCGTTTTCAAGCCAAAGGTATGTTGGGGTGTATAGGCAGGCCTGCATGGCGTACCCATCCACTTCTCTTGCCATTCCTGGGCGGGGCGGAGTGTAATGGGGCGGAGGAAATGTCGGCGCATTGTCTGCGCCGTAATCAGGCGGTGAAGCATCTTCTTTGTGCGGTGGTTGCGGGCAACTGGCAACAAATTCCTCAAATGCCTCTGCTGGGCTGATATACCTAGGCTGTTCGATTTTGAATCCATATAAATCAAGCATAACATACTCCTTGAATATTTTTATATCATAATACTCCGCTAAAGCCTATAACGTGAGTGCTGTATTTTTTTGACAACATATCCAAAAGGTTTTAGGTGAAGATTAAACAGAATAGGAGGGCATTGAGAATGAAAATATCCACAAGTTTAGATGAAAATATACAATATTTAGAAGATTTGTTTAAAGATTCTGGGGATTTGGTGAAGCGCAAGTTTCCCATAGGTTCAAATCTTAGACGGTGGGCGTATGTTATTTATTTAGATGGCATGACAGACCGCGCTGTGCTAGAGCAGACTATTTTGCCGCGGATTATGGCTGGGTCATTAAAAACCCCTGAGAGCTTTTTTAGCAAACCTATCAGCCTGTTAGAAACCTTAAAAGACGGCGGTATGACAACGGCAGATTTGCGGGAAGAGCGGGATATGGACAACATTGTTCATATGGTGCTATCTGGTGACACTGCCCTGCTTGTAGACGGTGATGACGCGGGGATTTTGATTGCCACCCGTGGTTGGCCTAATCGCGGAGTACCAGAAACCAGCACGGAGGTGGTGGTGCAGGGTAGCAATGAGGCGTTTACAGAGGTAATGCGCTTTAACACCGCCCTTTTGCGCCGTCGGGTTAAGGACACAAATTTCAAAATAAAACAAAGTTTCGTGGGTCGGCGTAGTAAAACGGATATTGCTGTGTGTTATATGGACGATGTTGTGCGCCCAGAAGTGCTGGAGCAAGTGGAAGAAAGGCTTGCAAACATTACCGTTGATGGGATTTTGGACGCAGGGGCTTTAGAAGAGCTGATTGAGGAGGACATTGCGACCCCTTTCCCTCAATGCCAAATCACAGAAAGACCTGACAAGGCGGCAAGTGGGCTAATGGAAGGAAGAGTGGCAATTTTGGTGGACAACTCTCCAACGGCAATTCTTGTGCCTGCCACCATGAACAGCTTTTTTCAAGCCAGCGAGGACTACTCCCAAGGCTGGGAAATTATGTCATTTACGCGGGTTTTGCGTTTTGCGGCAGCTTTTTTTGCCCTGGCTCTTCCTGGGCTTTACGTTGCCATAACCACCTTTCACCCTAATATGTTGCCCACCCTTCTTGCCTTTAAAATGGCGGCGGCGCGGGAAGCCCTGCCAATTCCTGCGGTTATGGAAATTTTGATAATGGAATTTGCCTTTGAACTGTTGCGGGAGGCGGGGATTCGCCTGCCGCGTCCTGTGGGCAGCTCCATTGGCATCATAGGCGGCTTGATTGTTGGTGAAGCGGCGGTTTCCGCTGGGCTTGTAAGCCCTCTCGTGGTCATTGTGGTGGCACTTACAGGGATTGCCAGTTTTGCCATCCCAAACTACGCCATTGTGTCAGCATTTCGCCTTTGTAAGTTTTTGGTAATCGCCTTGGCGGCGGCTTTGGGGCTTCTTGGTTTTTGGATTGCCCTAATCATCATCTTTATCCACCTTACAAGCATGAAAACTTTTGGTTTGCCCTATATGTTCCCCTTTGCCTCTGGCGATGTTAATGGCTATACCGACTTTAAAGACAGCCTTTTCCGCGCCCCAATAACATTTATGAAAAAGCGGCCCATCTACGCAAACCCCAATCAAGAAAACCGACAAAAACCCCAGAATTTAGGCAATAAACACATAAAGGAGTAGAGCCATGACAAAAAACTTTGCTTTAAATGACAAAATATCCCTCCGACAGGTTCAGGCTTTGCTTTTTTTGGCAGTTTTTGGCTTTGGCATAACATCATTGCCCCGCCGTGTGGCAGAGTCTGCAGGGCAAAACGGCTGGCTTGGCGTTGTTATAGCAACCCTTGTTGCGGTCTTGCTAGTCTGGATAATTACCGCAGTAACAAGGATGCACCCAGGTCAAACCTTCTACGAATATATATGCAAAATTTTAACAAAGCCTGTGGGCATTTTAGTGTGCCTGTTCCTTTGCGCTCGCCTGGTATTGTTGGCATCCTTCAATTTGCGCATCTTCGCAGAAATAACCAGAAGCATATTACTGCCTACAACTCCTTACTTCGTTATTTTTGGGGCAATCCTCGCCCTTGCTGCATATGGCGCGTCAAAGGGCATGGAGGCACGCGCCCGCCTTGCTGAAATCCTAATTCTAATTGCCATAATACCTTTAGTTGCGGTTTTTGCCCTATCCTTTAGGGAGATAGATTTTGAAAATCTTTTGCCGATTTTTGATACCTCTCTGGAAGGTGTTACCAATGCCAGTTATACGGCACTTTTCGCCTTTAACGGTGTAGACATGCTTCTGCTGATTAGCCCCTTTTTGGCAAGACCAAAAAGCCTAACAAAATCTGCAAAAGGGGTTGTTGCCACAATAGGCGGGTTTATGGTAGCCATTACCACCATAACCATAGCCCGTTTTGGAGCTGACAATATTGTTCATCACACATGGCCCGTCCTTAAAATGATGGACACCACCAGTATGCCAGGGGCGATAATCGACCGCCAAGGGGCGTTGATAATGACATTTTGGATAATATCAGCCTACGCCATCATAAATGCCGCTCTATTCTTCTCCTCACTGCTCCTTAAAAATGTGGTGAATAAAGGCAATCACATCCACTATATTTTAATTTGCCTTCCTATAATAGCCATAATCGCCGCCCTGCCATCGGACCTTAGCCAAGTTTATGAACATTTTGACAGTTATAACAATACCTTCGGTCTTGGCGCGATGGTGGCTTTGCCTATAATACTGCTAATTGCAGGGCGTTTAAGGGGGTATAAAGTTGCGAAATAGAAAATTTGTTGCAAAATTTATCGCCATATCTGCTGTGGCAATTGCCATTTTGGCGTTTAATTGGGATAGGGTAGAGATGGAAAACCGCGCTTTTGTTATAGCTTTGGGAGTTGAAGCGGGGGAGGATGAAGCCTTTAAAGTCGCTCTGTCTGTCATAGACCCAACAGCCCTTGAAGAAGGGGAAGAAACCCCAAAAATCCTATATGAAGCAGAGGGCAAGACCCTTGAAAAGGCAATGGAGCAAGTTGGCAAAGAAATGAGCGACACCGTGTATTATGGGCATACAAAGGCGATAATTATTGGTGAAGATATTCTGTCCAATTCCGAAAAGCTTTGGAAAGCCGTTGACACATTGGCTCATAATAACGACATAAACATCCGAACCATTGTAATGACAACCAGCCAGCCTGTCGGGGAAGTTCTGCAAACACCCCCTAAAAATGGAAATTTGCTTGGGCTTTACCTGGTGAATTACTACGACAACAATCCAGAAGAACCTAAAATGAGCCTAGAAACTCTAATATCAGATTTACGCCAAAGAACCCTGCCAAAAGTTCCTAAAATCGCCATAGAGGACGACGAAATCCATATAACCGCCCCTGATGCCGAAAATGGCATTGGGGGGTTGTTTTTGTTACGAGCCACGGTCTATATTTTTGGCAGGAAATGAGCATAATTATGTTTTTTGCTAAAATCAACCAAAATAATTAAATTTACTATTGCATTATTGTTGTGGATGTGCTATAATTATCTAAAGCCTGCTATCGTTGTTGAGATTCGCGTCTAATTTCAACAACGATGCAGGCAAATTTCAAAAGAAGGGAGATAATTTAATGAGGCAAAAGACGCATTGCGGTAAATACTTAGAGGAGGATTTAGTATATGGTAATTTCAAATAAAAAGAATAAAAAAACTTTAAGCAGAATCCTTTCTATTGCTCTCGCCTTTATCATGGTCACTGCCATGGCACCTCTAGCTTTAATGGCAGAGGGAATATCCTTGATAACTGTTGACGAAGCTAGTTCTGCTAGAAATCGTACCCAAGTAAATTCTAATGAGCTATCACCTATTGCGGTAATTACCAACCTTGCTGATTTTGAAGAGGCATTGGAACGCATCCAATCTCTTGACGAAATCCGCTTAGTGGACGGTTTACACTTAGTATTTAGCGGACAAATTACAATACCCAATGATGTGGATTTGATAATTGGTGGTGCAAGCGTTAATGGCAGCTCCATCACTTTTACACATCAAACTCAACAGGGCTTTATTAATGTGGAAGATGGGGCAACTTTGACCCTTAACAACATTTCCTTGCGCATTAACAGCCCTGTTACTCAATATGGCCCACCTGCAAGCCCAATCAACCCGGATGTAAGCCCCAGACCTCGCATTGGCGTGCGTGTGTTTGAGGGGGGAACGGTGCATGTAACAGGTACGGTGGAAACGAGATTGTTTACCACATTCCTTACAGCCCCAACGGTTTGGAATTTGCCAAGTGCCGCTGGAATTTTGGTTGATGGAGGCACATTGCAAATTGGAGGCGTTTTTAACGGCTCTCTTGCTATAGGCGGCGGCGGTGTTGTAAATACCATGGCTGGCTCTGATATGGGCGTGCCTGCAGGAACTGCTGCCAACGGAAACATCAGCCTTATCACTATAGTTGACGGCGTGTTTAACCACGGCGCTGGTGCTAACATGGCAAATGTAACTGGTAATAACGAAAATGCCAGAATTATTGTTTTGCCAAATGGTGAGCTAAACATTAGCGGAAACGCCGTAAGGTCTATTCGTAACTTTGGCACACTTAACATTGCAGAGGGCGGAAGATTAGGCCCATATCCAGTTGCTGCGTTAACTCCTGAGAATATCTTGGCAGAAAACAGCACAAATAACATTCACGGTCAAATAACCCGTCGGGTTGATATATTTTCCGACACAACATTGCCTGTAAGCGGTCATTTGGCTGCCAGCGTGCAAGTTAGGTATCCTGCAACATTAACAATTTACGGACAAACTGGCTCTACCACCGTGTTTCATGGTGCAACAGCAGTTTTGCAGCCTGGCGGTTTAGTCGCTGGTGCAGCCTCTGGTCTTAACGTTGACACCCAAGATGCTCCTTTTATGACAGGCACTTTCATTATGAACGGCGGAACTGTGCGCGTTGGCCCTAACGGTCAAGGTACTGTCCATCTTTCTGGAAGCGGCTCTCGCATGTATATGCATGGCGGCGAAGTTATAGGGCCATCTGCAATACTTACTAGCCCTGCAGCAGGAAATGCCATAGGTGTTGGTACTGGCGGCTTTTTCAGAATGACAGGCGGTGTTATCCGTGATGCTGCAAACCGTGGAATTTTTAACAATGCTGCCAATTCTACAATTGAAATAACTGGCGGAATTATTGAAAACAACGGTCGCGCTGGTTTGCCAGTTATGCCTCATTTTGCTGGCGGCGGCGGCATCTTAGTTGCAAATCCCAGCTCCACCCTTAATATGACAGGTGGCACAATTAGAGGTAACACTGCCCCACATGGCGGCGGTTTGTATGCCGCTGGTGACATGAGCAACATCACAATCGGCGCGGATGTTATTTTCGAAAATAACACAGCTACAGAGGGTCTGAATGTAAGTACATATATGCCTACAAGGCTTCCTCAAATTCAGGGTGCCAGCTTCACATATGGCGCGCATCCTTTTAACAATCACGACATTAACACAAACAACTGCACAGGTCCTGAGGACCCTATTGGTCCCATCACAGCTGACTTTACTTGCCCATATTTCTTGGCATCAATACGTGCAGCAATTGGCGTACCTTATGGCGATATTTATCCTCATCATGTGGAAAACATCACGGCCATCAACGTGCCAGTTCAAGCTCAAATTACCAGTCTAGCTGGTATTCAACACTTTACAAACTTGGAAGTGTTGGACGTTAGAAGAAGTGTAGTGCGCACGACATACCTTACATATCTGGATGTGTCACAAAACTCTGCACTTCGTCAACTGTTGCTTAACAACAACGAGATTGCAACCCTTGACCTAACCAATAACACAGCACTAGAAATTCTGGAATATCAACAGAGCGGGTTTGAAGATACGCTCATAGGTTCGACGAGTGCAGGATTGGTAGGCACTTTGGATTTAAGAAATAATCCAGCTTTGACTAGCGTTGTATTGCGCAATAACAACTTGGACGAAGTGCTTTTAGGCAATCATCCAAACCTTAACTTTATTGATTTGCAAAACAACAATATAACTGGTATTGACATTTCAAACACTGCGGCGTATTGGGGTATGCCCACCAACGCAACGCCCAGACTGTTTCTACGCCACAACCTTATGACATCTTTTGATGATATAGTTGGCTGGCCACGTCCTGGGCTTCCTGCTTATGGCAACAACTATCAACGTACACAATTTGAGCAGCGCACTCCGATTATCACAACAATACCAAGAGAACTTTCTCTTTCAGGTGTCGGCATACCGTTTTCATTTAACATACAAGCGGCTGCTACCGACCTTACATACGGAGCAAGTTCGGTTCAATGGCGTGTTGTCGGCGATTTGCCCAACGGGCTTACGCTTACTTCTTCTGGAATTTCTGGTCCAACAGGTGTTCTCCAAAGAAGCAATGCGCTAATTTCAGGCTCGCTTGAAAACGAAGGGCCTTTCAGCTTTACTGTTGAAGCCTATACTAACCTTGGCGTGTCTCGCGCTACTTTTACAGGAGACACTCACAATGTAGTTTATGTTAACAACACAGCAAGCTTGCAAGCGGCCGTTGCTAATATTGCGAGCTTAGACGAAATACGCTTCACTCCTGGCGTCGTCATAGATTTCGACCAAACCATCACAATCCCTGCTGGCAGAAATATTCTGTTTTCAGGAGCACAGACAGGCACAGGCGTGAACATTAACCGCAGTGCGATTAACTTTACTGGTAACGTCGAAAACGGCGCAATTGTCTTAGGGGCTAACTCTACTTTGACTTTGCGCGATGTATCATATCGCATACCACAGCCTCGAGTGGGCGACAATGCCTCAACAGGAGTTGTAGTGCCTGCAGGTGCTACATTTAACTCCGAAGGTATGAACGAAATGGGTCTATTTGGGCTTCGCCATGATGCCAACCCATCTTTGCCTTTGATGGAGAACTTTGCTGTCTTGGTAGATGGCGGTACATTTAACGTAGATGGCATATTTAATGGTAGCCTTCGTATGAACAGCGGTACCGTTAATGTTAACCAAGGTGCCACTATGGGTTCACGCGGTCAAGTGACCGAAGGCATAATACCAATCATGTCCTTATATGGCGGCGTTATGAATGTAGCGCAAGGTGCTACTGTAGCAGCCCCTGGAACTACAGGTACAGTAGGTCCTCAATATCTCAGCAATCGTGTTTTCATTAGTGAAAACGCTGTTGTAAACAACTACGGCGTGTTTAATCGTTCCTTTAATCTATATGGAACTTTTAACCTTCGCTCAACGGGTACGCTGGGTGCTGCACAAGCCGCAAATGACAATTGGGCAAATCAAATACGTCCTGGAAGCACTTTTGTAACAGAAGCCACCGTTGGAAGAGTTACACAGCTGTTTGGGCAATTTGAAGTTTCCCATGGTTCGACGTTCTCAACAAGAATCCTTGTTGAAGATGGCGGTGACCTTACAATTTACGGAAACATTCAAGCGTTGCACGTAATGGGCGGCGGTCGTGCTACTTTGCAAGACGGCGGAAGAGTTGCTTTCCAAACTAATTCAGTTGTTCTTGATAATCAAAATAACCCAACACAACCTGCAACATTTGTAATGAACGGGGGCTTGGTTTACACATCCCTCGGAGGCAACAGCGTAAGCATCAGAAACGGCAGTGCCGAAGCTGGAAACCGTTTCTATATGAACGGCGGTACACTTAATGGCGGTCGCCTTAATATTGCTAACATTGCAAACAGTAATGGTGTATACATCGGTTCTTACGGCTTTTTCCGAATGACCGACGGCACAATCATGTATGCTGCAAACCGTGGAATTTTTGTTGACGGTAATGATGCCACTGTAGAAATTACAGGAGGCACAATTCGTAACAATGGCCGCGTGGGAGCTCCAGTTGTATCAGGTCGTTTTTACGGCGGTGGCGGCGTGCTTGTTGCTGGTGAAGGCTCGACATTTAACATGACGGGCGGAACCATAAGAGATAATACCGCTCCCCATGGTGGTGGTTTGTACGCTGTTTATATGCAAAATATAACCATTGGACCTGCTGTTTCTTTTGAAAACAACACAGCAACTGAAGGGCTTATCGTAAGCCCCCAATTGGCAGCGGCAAATCCGCAGATTCAAACAACATCTGTTACACATGGTACACATCCTTTTAACAACCATGACATCAACACAAACAGAGCAATTGGTCCATTTACACTTAATGTAGATTTTGGTGCAGACACCACACCTAACAGAGTGCATGAACACGGCTTTGGTTGGTATGGCAGAGTCGGTAGCAATGAGTGGGTTACTGTAGGTGAGGACACTATACCACCAGGCATGGTAGTTTCTGGAGTTAACCACATTCGTGGCGGAGCTGCAGATACATCTGCACTAAACTGGAGTTGGGCAACAGGTTGGAGACCTACAATGCTTGTAAATCCACTTACCCAACCACCAACCCAAACACCAATTACTCAAAACAATTGGGAAGGCCTTATAAACAACCTACCAAATATCGCTGTGATTTTGTTTATAGACGATGCAGGTGGTATGCGTCAGGTGCAATACACCAGCGTTGCCCGCTTCACTATAGACATTACAGGCAACGGAACTGTAGATAATGCAGAAAATGGTCAAGAGTTCTTCTCTCCAGCTGCCACTGCGCCTTTTGTTGCCAGAGCAGAAGAAAACTCTACACTTGACAGAGTTTATGTAAATGGCGATGCAACAGTAGCTACTATTGTATCTTTGCCAGGCAATGCCTATGCTGTAGACATTAGTTTCACAAGCAACCATTATGAAGTGGAGTTTGTGTTTGTTTCAGAAGGTGATGCGGACATTACAGCTGACTTCACCGACCCAATATTTGCTAATGTTGTGCGTGAAGCCGCTGGTTTGGGCAGTGATGCACCAATCACCGCTGCAGACGTGGCAAGCATAACCACCATAGCACACAACCCAGGAGTGGGCGTGGCTGATTTTGGAAACCGCATTACAAGCCTTGCGGGTATTGAGCATTTAACCGCTCTTACCGTACTCCAAATCATCCATCATGCTATCGTAGACCCTGTAGACTTATCAAACAATCCTTTGCTTGTTAATGTTACAATCAACGGCGGAACGTCTATAGTTTCTGGAGTGCGTTACCACTTCTTGCCAGGGATTAACCTAACAGGCAACCCCTTGTTGGAAACCCTTAACATTCTAGAAAACAGAGTTACCGAGCTTGACCTTCGCAACAACCCGTTGCTTAGAACATTGGCAGCAGGGGAAAGCATTGCGCTTTCAACGGTGCTGTTCCCAGAAGCGGGTATGAATTACCTTACGACCGTTCAAATGAACAGCCCATCTATGGCAGGTCGTTTTGGTGGCTTAACTAGCTTTACCCTTAACAGCGCACCATTGTTGACAACGCTAAACATCAACAACAGCCCTGACCTTGCCAGCGTAACCGCTACAAATGCGCCATTGCTTGCTACGGTCAGCCTGATGAACCACGGCATGACCCACTCTAACCAGTTGAACCTTGCAGGCAATACTTCGCTGTTTAGTCTAACTGTTAGTGGCGGTAACTTTGAGGTGTTTGATGCAACAACTTTATCACCAACCATTGATTTTATCAACTTGTTTAACAACAATTTGACAGAAATTGACCTGACAAATCTTGTTAACCTGAGAGAAATCAACCTCAACAGCAACAATTTGACCACTATCGACCTAAGCAACAATGTGTCCTTGCAAATGTTGCTCCTTAGAGATAACCAACTTGCTGGACATGTTGACTTGTCAGGCTTGCCTGTTTTGAGAATTGTTTGGATGGACAATAACTTCATCACAAGCATGGACATTACTGGCACTGCAATTGGTACACCGCCTTTCCACGGTTTGTTTACACAATTTGCAATTGATGTTACAAACAACAGCATGACAAACCCTGACGATGTGGCGGGTTGGAGAGGTCAAGACCCAAGCCTTACTGTTGGCGGAAACTTCCAATTCTGGCCACAGCGCGGCGTTGCACCAACGCAACCTGTTATAACTACAACCACATTGCCAGATGGTATTGTAGGTCAGCCTTTCGAGTTCTTCTTTGAAGCTGATGCTACATCAAACATCGCTTGGACAGTACACCGTTGGGATGAACTTAACCCAGGACGCGAATTAGCTTTGGTGCTTGCAGCTGGTCCATCTGGTCGTTTGTTCGGCACACCATTGGCAGGACAAGAAGGCACATTCGAGTTTTATGTAAGAGCAACAACCGTTGGTGTTAGCCCAGCATTGTCCCACGAGCAGCGTTTTACAATCACAATCCGTCCAGAAGGCTGGCAACCACTTAGTCACGTTGTTAACTTCGATACCATCACCAACGACGGGCAAATTTTTGCCAGAGTAGACGGCGTTTATATTCATTCTGGTGACCGTGTACCGCGCGGAAGCACTGTAGAATTCTACGCTGTGCCAAATGAAGGCTTTAGAGTGCAGGATTGGTCGCTAGGTTTCTTGGCATCTAACACATCTGATGCTGATAGCAACCAAAATGTTCTGCCGACATTTACCATACGCAACATCCGTTTTGACCATGAAGTGTTTGTAAGCTTTAGTCAAGACATTGTAACCCATGTTGTTAATTTTGAAGCAGTGGGCAATGGCACTCTTACAGCCACTGTTAATGGGCAACCAATTGTCAGCGGACAACGTGTTGTAAGCGGCAGCACAGTGGTGTTTACAGCAACTCCAGCTGTTGGATACACAGTATCTTGGGGCTTTGAAGCACTTGGAGAAGGTGGTTCTGCAACGCCTCATGTGTTGGAAATTGAAAACTTGCGTGCAGGTATTTTGGTTATTGCAACCTTTGTACCAGTAGCACAGCAAGCACCAACACCAATGCCAGAGATACCGCATATCACAGCTCCTAACAGACCAATTAATACTGTACCACAACGCCCAACGCCAAACCCAACGCCAGCTCCAGAGCTTGCCCCACAACCAAATCCTGAACCTGAATTAATTCAAGTTGGACCAGGCTCTACACGACGTTAGTGTAAATTTCGCAAAAGCCAGGGAATTGTACTCTGGCTTTTGCGAAAAAATAATATTGATTTTATAAAAATTATCGTCGGTGTCGTTAACACGTACGCCCAACACTAACCGACAGAACAAGGAGGTTGTTTTATGAAAAAAAATACGTTGCGACGTATTTTAGCAGTCATTGTCGCATTGTGCATGGTGCTACCTTCTACCGCGGTTTGGGCAAATGGCTCTGGCGGGGTTGGGGTAAGCAACCAAGAAGAATTAATTGCCGCCCTTGCGGCGCAACATCCTGTTATCCAACTTCTGAATGGCTTTGTTATCAACCAAAGCATTGCCATAAATTACCCCGTTCGTATTGACGGTAGCTCTTCCGCAGACCATAACCACACTATAACGTCTGTACAAGAACACGGAGCAGCCTTTGTCATTAGCAGTGATGTGGATATTGTTAACTTAAATCTACATTATAACGGCGAAGGTGACGTGACAGGAATCTTTATAAGCAGCGGCGGCAGCTTGGTTGCTGAGTTCCTAACCGTTGAAAGGTTCACAAACAGCGGAATTAGGCTGATGGGACAATCTTCCAGTACTGCCCGTCACCCCTCACCAACCATTAATGGTCATCGTGGTGCGTTTCGTCTTTACCTTAATAATGCCAAAATATCAGGCAACAGCGCAGATATTGGCGGCGGCATTTTCGCTAACACATCTTTGAGAACGTCACAGCACATACATATTGTGGACAGCGAATTTTCTAACAATCAAAGCCGTAATGAGCAAGTAAACTATAACGACATTGGTGTGCCACATGGTCGTGTAAGTGTTTCTTACACCACCCACACTGATAGAAATTTAGTTAACACTTGGTATGACGGTGTTCATCGCCACAATATCACCCCTGGCGCTTTAACAGCAACAGTTACTTTAAGGGTTAATGGTGCTGGCACACTTGCTCTGGGCAACGAAATGTACACAACAACAGTAGCCACCCAAACTAATATATTACCAGGCACATTTGACATCATCGCAACGCCAAGCGCAGGTTACAGGCTTGAAAGCTTGCAGATTAACGGAGATACTACTGACGCTGACAGCATAACCCTGTTGGCAGGTGATAATGTGACGATTATCGCAACTTTTGTGCGGGAGGAAATCACAGAAACTCACGCACAGGCCAGTTTGCAGATTACTGGTAATGGTAGCATCACCCTTGGCAATGTGCTTTCAAGAAGCACACCAGGCACCACAAGCGACTATGTGCCTGCTGGCACTTATCCTCTTAGCATAACTCCTGCTACTGGGCATCAGTTGCAAAGTTGGAGTGTTACTATTAATGGCGTGCAGATAAGCCCCATGCCAGCGAATGTTACATTGGCAGCAGGCGACACATTGGAAGTAGTAGCTACTTTTGTGCAGGAGCAAATCACAGAAACTAACGCACAAGCCAGTCTGCAGATTACTGGCAATGGTAGCATCACCCTTGGCAACGTGCTTTCAAGAAGCACGCCAGGCACTACAAGCGGAAACGTGCCTGCTGGCACTTATCCTCTTAGCATAACTCCTGCTACTGGGCATCAGCTGCAAAGTTGGAGTGTTGCTATTAACGGAGTGCAAATAAGCCCCATGCCAGCGAATGTTACATTGGCGGCAGGCGACACATTGGCAGTAGTAGCTACTTTTGCGCCTATTGTTACTGACCCACCACCAGTTGACCCACCACCACCTGGCCCACCCGTAATACCGCCTGGCGTAGGTGACCCAGCTCCAGCCCCACCAGCCCCACCAGCACCACCTCAGGAAGCCCCACCAACCCCACCTCAAGAAGCTCCGCCAACACCACCACAACAAGCGGCTCCATCACCTTTTGAGAATATGACCCCCGCTTCTGAGTTGTTTGACGATGTGGCAGCGGATGCCTGGTATCATGGATATGTTACCATTGTGGCGCATTTCGGGCTGTTCCAAGGTATAGAATATCGCATCTTTGCGCCAGATTTTAACATGACTCGTGCAATGTTTGCACAGGTTATGGCGAATTTGGAAGAGGCTGACTTGGATGCATATGCACAAGCCGACCAAATCTTTGGTGATGTTGCCCAAAATGCTTGGTATTTCCCTGCTGTTCAGTGGGCTTATACCAATGGCGTAACCTTAGGTGTCGGAAACAACAATTTTGCACCAAACCAACCTGTCACCCGCGAGCAAATGGCGGTGATGATGCATAGATATACCGAAATACAAGGTATTGAATTGCCAATCAACTACATGCAAGCATTTGCAGACCAGATGGACATTTCCTATTGGGCAGTGTCTAGCGTTGGCATTGTGCAAGCCGCAGGTATAATCCAGGGTAGACCAAATGAAACATTTGACCCTCAAGGCTTGGCTTTAAGGTCAGAAGTTGCGGCAATTTTTAGCAGACTTTTGGCAATTATCCATGAAGTTGATATTTAATGGAAAAACCTATTGACAAATGTTAAAAGTAATGTTAAAATTTTTATACAACCTATTTAAGGAGGAATTGAATATGAGAAATTTCAAAAAAGCATCTTCGAAAGTGGTATCCGCTTTCCTTGCTATGCTCCTGACCCTTTCATTGTTCAGCGCGGCTGTTGCTGCTGAACCGATTGAGCTTAATGCTCGAGAAAGTCAAGTTACTCTTTCCGAATTGGAAAGCTCATCTCAAAGAACTTGGTCCTTAGAAAGTTCTGACGATTTCCCAACCCTTTACGCTGAAGAAACCGTAACGTTTTTGACACAATCTTGGGGACAAACCCTTGGTGTTGCTGGTTTTGACGGAGAGCTTGCCCTCTCTGGCGACCCAAGCGAAATTTTGGAAGTTGCCGTAGCTTTCACCACGCCCCCAGCGGTTGCTTTGCGCCTGTTGGGAGAGATTGGTCACGAAAGAGGCGTGAGAATGGGTTACGAAGCCCAAGCTCTTGCAGCTCACGGAGTTTTCCAAAACGCCCTCAACTCTGTTGTTGTTCCTTTTACAAGCAACAGCATGTTGCAAGTTGACTCTATGCACCACAGCCTATTCAACGGCGCGTTTATGACTGTTTCTGCAGATATGCTAGAGGTTATCGCAGGTCTTGAAGGCGTATTTTCTGTAACGCCTGCACCGCGCTATTATGCAGCGGCTGACCTGCAAAATTATGACAGTAGCAGCGCATTTGCTGGTACTTCATCCTTAGAGTTTGCAGACAAAGCTCCGATTGAGCATTTCATGGAAAGAGCTTTAGAAGCCATGGAAATTGAGAAAGTGTGGGATATGCTAGCTGAGCAAGACATCAACAGACCTGGCGAAGGTGTTCGTGTTGGTGTTTTGGACACTGGTATTGATTACTTCCACCCAGTTTTTGCTCAAAGCTTTGACGAAACCCTAGGTCGTCAGCGTGGAACAAACTTTATTCCAGATGTTGTTGTTGGCGGACCTGCCCCTGTTCTAGGTGGCGCAACTAACCCTAACAACATTATGGAGCGTTTGCCTGGGCAACCTGGTTTCACTGGCATTGGCGCAACAAGCCACGGTACTCACGTTGCTGGTTCTATAATTGCGATTGCACCTTATGCCACTCTTTACCACTATCGCGTGCTATCTGGCTCTACACCTAATGCTATCATAGTTGCTGGTATTGAAGCTGCTCATGCTGATGGTATGGACATTGTAAACATGTCCCTTGGCGCTAACACGCCTTCCCCATTTGGCGCAAGCAATCAAGCCGTGCATCTTGGTGTGTTAGACGGCATCACTTTCATCATCTCTGCTGGTAACAACGGTGCACAAAACTATATGTCTATAGGTAATCCTGGAACAGCTTCCCTTGCTATCTCCGTTGGTTCTGGTCAACGTGGTGGTCTTGGACGTCCTGGATTGGATGGGCAAGTATATATTGATGGAGTGCCAATTTGGTCACGTTTAGATGGCTTGAATTTCGGCTTTGATGCTGAGAGCCTTTCAAGCATCACTCAATATACTTTCTTAGGCAACCGCGCTGGCACACAAACTCCAGCTGAAGGTACTCCTGCCTTTGATGCATACATAGCTCAAATCCGTAATCGCCTTGGCGGCGACCTCACTGGACAATTGGCAGTAATCGAGAGAGGTCTTGGAACTGGAACTATGCGCGCGATAGCACAAGAGCTAAACGCCGCTGCGTGGTTTATGATTGACGACCGCGCACCAGAAGACCCAACTTCTCTAGAAAACGCTTCTCTTGCCAGTGGCGGAATATCTGGACAAAATCATAGCCCAAGTTTCATTGTTCGCCAAGCTTATCGCTCTGTATTTGGCGCGGCTTACTCAACAGGCGTAGTTAATTTTGAATATGCAGGAAATAAAACTTACACTCCATTGCCAGACAACATAAGCGTATTTAGCTCTCGTGGTCCTGTGCAAGGAACGCTTCACCTAAAGCCAGACATCGTGGGCCCAGGTGACCGTATTGTATCTGCTCTTCCATCATTTGTAATTGACCCAACCGTAGCTCCTGGTCCAAACGCGGTTCATCACTATTCATTCGGAACAAGCAGCGGAACTTCTATGTCTGCTCCTGCTGTTTCTGGTGTTGCTGCACTTCTTCTGCATGCAAACCCAGACATGCCACCAGCTGAAGTTAGAGCTCGCATGATGAACACAGCAGTGCCGCTAACAGGCACTCCAAGTGCTATCATCCAAGCAACCAACGGTGGCGATTTCTACTCTGTTTTCAATGTTGGTGCTGGCTTTGTTAATCCAGTTGGCATGTTTGAAATTGGTAACACATTTGCAACAACCGAAACTTATGTACCAATCGCTGGCGATAATGCTGGCAACGCAACTTGGGTTTATGGTCAAATGTCTTCATTGTCTTTCGGTAGCATCAGAAGTGATGCAAGCGAGCAAAAGACAGTAACTTTCCATAATTCTACTGGTACATGGACGCCAAATGTGCAATTTAACGGAAACTCTGTTGGCGTTACCCTTGACGTTGTTAATACCACTCAAAATACCGTTACTTTTGAAATGAGATTTGCTGAAAACGCTGTTGAAAATGCATATTACGAAGGAAATATCATTTTCACAAATGCTGACCAACAAATCACCATGCCTTTTGCAGCCTTCTATCAAGGTGAGCCAGTAGAGCGTTTTGAACTTAATCACGATTATACTGGTGTTAGAAGACCAATTGTGTCTGGTCATGTTCGCTGGACGGCAGACGACCCAGAAATCCGTCATATTCCAGCGCCACCTTTGAATATTTCTGTGTCTAACACAGCAACAGCTCGTATTCACATCATTGACACAATGGCACAAACGGGAACTCATCCATTTGCGTTGTATGCAAGGCTTCCAAACGGTGCTTTTGTGCAAATGGGTAGCCACCCTGCGTTACCTGTAAATGGCACAGTTAACCTAAACAACTTTATTAGCATTAACACTCAAGCTGGTCTTTTGCCAGATGGTATTTATGAAACTTATGTACGTATCGGAAGCGGCCCTGAAGAGTTTTTCGGTCCATTTGGCACGCACAACCGTTTCATCGTAACATCTGAGGAACCAACCATAATCTTTGATGAAGAAGTATTCACTTTTGAAGAAGAAGACACGTCCATGATGATAACTGGACGAATCCAAAGCGCTGGACATGATTTAGCTGTTCAACATGACGTTAGAAGCTTAGAATCTCCAGATTGGGCTTTTGACTACTGGTACAGCCTAAGCTCCATCAACTTTGGCGCTGGTTGGGGTAACCTTGTAAATGGCCAAACTCTTACGATTGACTATGAAACTGGCGAATTTATATTTGGTTTCAACTTCCCAGAAAACTTCCAGGGCGCAACATATTACTTGCGCACCGTTGAAGGTTTTGGTATTGGTCACGGTCCAAATCCTTTCTTTGGAGCTAACATAACCGCTGCAACTCCATTTGTGGTAGCCCCTGCTGGAGAGGAAATTGTAGACGGTCGCGTTGTAACATTTGTTGCTGGCGAAAACGGCACGATGACCGCGCGCGACATCACTCGCAATGTTACTGTTGAAAGTGGTGACCTTGTTCCAGCTGGAAACGACATCGTATTTATAGGACATCCAGCACCTGGTTTTGAGGTAGCTGATTGGACTTTGGCGTTTGGCGCACAAACTGCCAGTGCTGATGCATTTGCTCAAAATGACGTAGTTGTTCCATTGCCAACTTTCACAATTCGTAACATCGCTTTTGACCACCACGTAACCGTAACCTTCCGCCCAGAAGAGGTAGAGGATGACCAGTTGCGTATTTACCTTAACACCATCGGTGAAGGTCATCTGTACATGGTTATCGAAGAAGATGGCGAAAATGTAAATCTTTCCCTTGAAGGCAAAGAATACATCTACGTTCCTTACGATACTCCAATTGAATTCTTGGCAGCTCCTGCCACTGGATGGCGTTGGAACGGCGGTTGGGAAATCGAGTTTGGAGTAAACAACGACAGCTTGAACAACGCAACCAATGTAAATGAAATCCTAAACGGTTTCACCATTACTGCTGTACCAAGCACTTTGGGTATTGATTATGCAATCTTGACAGTTCCATTTGTTCTTGTTGGAGGCGGAGGCCAGCCAGATGCACCTCAAAGACCAACAACTCCAGAGCAACCTGTTGATGTTCCATCAATAGACGCAGAGCAACCAGCGGATGTACCTACGATTATTGTGCCTCCTGCGCAAAATCCAGGTAGACCTGTTAACCGTCCTCCAGCGTCAACCCAACCAACAGAGGATTTACCAACTTTGAACACAGAGCAACCATCTTTCGGAATTGAAATGTTGCCAGTGTTGCCACCATCAACTCCAATTCTTATCGAAGCACCAAACCAAGGTAGTTCCAGAAGATAACAAAGTTCTAACTTTAAAACCCCACCGTATTCAGGTGGGGTTTTTCTATGTCCAAAAACTTTAAGATTAAAGGTTATTCAAGAAGTTTTTCGATACATCTATCTGGTTTTTGAGGGATTCTGGTGCGGGCCCGCCGCCTTTAATTCTTCGTGCAACGCATTTTATTAAATCTATTGCATCATATATGTCTTTTTCAAAGTATTGTGAAAATGACTTATAATCTTCAATTTTAACCTCTTGCAAAGTTTTATTTTCATTTATACAAAAATTTATTAACTCCCCTGTTATTTTGTAGGCATCTCTAAAAGGCACACCTTTGCCCACAAGATAATCTGCGCAATCTGTTGCATTAATAAAACCTTTTTCACAAGCCATCAACATTGTTTGCTTGTTAAAAGTTATTTTTGAAAGCATCTCTGTCAAAATGTCAAGGCTTTGTAAAACCGTATCAACGCTGTCAAAAATCGGCTGCTTGTCCTCCTGCATATCTTTATTATAACTTAGAGCAAGGCCTTTCATCATGGTTAATAAAGACATAAGGTTTCCATAGCACCGCCCGCTTTTGCCGCGGATAAGCTCGGCTAAATCGGGGTTTTTCTTTTGCGGCATCATGCTAGAACCTGTGGAATGGGCGTCATCAAATACAACAAAATCAAATAGCTGATTATTCCAAATAATTAAATCTTCGCAAAGGCGGCTGAAGTGCATCATTAAAATAGAGCAGGCACTTGCAAGCTCAATTATATGGTCGCGGCTGCTTATTGCATCCAAACTGTTAAAACAGGGGTTTGTAAAACCCAAGGCTTCGCTTGTCATTTCCTGGTTAATTGGAAAAGTTGTTCCAGCAAGAGCCCCAGCCCCAAGGGGGCTTGTGTTAAGCCTCTTTAAACAATCGTCAAAACGTGCGTAATCGCGCATGAACATGGCATTATATGCTAAAAAATGATGGGCTAGGGTTGTGGGCTGTGCCAGTTGAAGATGGGTCAGACCAGGCATTATAGTATCTATATTGTTTTCCGCGATTTCCACAACAGTGCCGACAAGGCATTTAATACCATGTTTGATTTCATTTATTTTTTTGCGCAAAAAAAGTTTTGTTGTTACAGCACTTTGGTCGTTGCGGGAACGGGCTGTGTGCAATTTCTTCCCTATGTCACCAATGCGGCTCGTTAGCTCTGCCTCAATAAAAGTGTGAATGTCTTCAGCATCAAAGTCAATTTGTAAATTATTATTTTTAATATCTTGCTTAATTTTTTCTAGTTCCCTTATAATTTCATCTGACTCTTTTTTGGCTATTATTCCCACTTCGCCAAGCATGTTGGCGTGTGCAATACTGCCGTTTATATCTTCTTCAAACATTATATAATCAAAATGGATGCTGTCGTTAAAATTTTTTGCCATTTGGTCAAGGCTTTTTACCAATCGGCCTTTCCATAAATTGTCCATGCTAATCTCTCCTTTTAAGTTGCTTTAGTCTAAAACCTTTGACAAAAACTCTTTAAGCCGCTCACATTTTGGGTTTCCAAAAAGCTCGTTGGGATGGGCTTCTTCAGCAATTTTCCCCTTATCAACAAAAACCACTCTATCAGCGAGATTTTTTGCGAATTTCATTTCGTGGGTAACTATTACCATAGTCATGCCCGTCTGTGCGAGTTCTAGTATCACATCTAAAACCTCTTTAACAAGCTCTGGGTCAAGGGCGGATGTGGGTTCGTCAAAAAGCATGATTTCGGGGTCGCTCATAAGTGCGCGCACAATGGCAACGCGCTGTTTTTGTCCTCCGCTTAAATCATCAGGCCAGGCATAAGCTTTGTCCTCTAAGCCCAGCTTTGTTAGAAGCTCCATAGCTTTTCGGTTTACCACCTCTTTGTTTAGGGATTTATTTTGCATAAGGGTCGCCAAAGTAATGTTTTTTATAACATTCATATTCGCGAATAGATTAAAGTTTTGGAACACAAAACCTATTTTTTGACGCTTCTTGTTTATGTCGCCTTGGTCTAGCCTTTCATTTTGGAAAATAATTTCACCTTCTGTTGGTTTTTCCAACATATTAAGGCAGCGTAAAAGTGTTGATTTTCCGCTGCCGCTTGCGCCGATAATGGCGATACGTTCACCTTTTTTAACTTCAAGGTTAACATTGTCTAAAACCAAGGCATCTCCGAAGTGTTTAGACAAACCTTTTGCGCGAATTATATTTTCTCCCACGGACAAACACCACCTTTTCAAAGAATTTTATTATTAACGTTAAGAAATAGACAATAACAAGATATGTTATACCTAAAAGCAAATAGGGTGTAATCGGCTCAAATGTTCTTGCTATAATCAAGTTGGCAGCTAGAGTTATATCTGTTATAGTGATAAAACTCAGCACACTTGTGGCTTTCGTCATCCCTATTAACTCATTGCCAAATTGTGGAACCGAATTTCTGTATGCCTGGGGCAATATAATTTTTCGCATTGTCTGGAAATTTGTAAGCCCTGCGGCACGCCCCGCTTCAAATTGACCTTTGTCCACGCTTTGCACAGCACCTCTTATGGTTTCAGAAATATAAGCAGAGCCATCAATTGTGAAAACTATAATTGCGACTGTAAAAGCAGGCAGTCTTAACCCTATAACCAAAGGAAAAATGACGAAAAACCATAAAAGAAGCTGCACCGTTAAAGGTAATCCCCGTATTAAAAGCACATAGCCTGCAAAGAATTTTTTGGCGATTGTTGAAAAGATATTTTGGTTGGGATTTGTTGTTACAAGGGCAATTAATGTGCCCAAAATAAAAGCCAAAACAAACCCCAGCAAAGCAATAATAATAATATCTCTTAGGGCAGGCAAAATAAGACTGTGGTGGTCAATTATGGTTTGCCTCATATTTTGTAATAGATTTGTTTGCATTTAAAGTCAACCCCCTTAATCAATTTAGTGTTGCTCTGTTTTAGGGTTTGAATAATCAAAACCCTAAAACAGAAGCGACACATCCTAAAATCCCTATCTTCCCATGTTCATGTAAAGCCCATACTGTGCTAAAATAGCATCTAATCTGCCATCGGATATAATGACATCAAGGGCTTCATTAATTTTTTCTAACAGTTCATAATTGCCAAGAGTTACACCTATTCCGTAGTATTCGCGGGTGAGAGGCACGTCAATAACTTGTAGAGTTGGGTGGTCTGAAATCATGGTAAAAGCAACGGAATGGTCTAATATTCCATACTCCACGCCCTCAGCACCTTGGGCAATTCCCGCAACCATAAGGGCAGTTGATGGGAAATTGGTAACATTTGCACCTATAACATCAGCGGCAAATATAGCTCCCGTGTTGGCTGGAGTTCCCGCCCCCATTCTTGCAGTGCGCAGATATTCGATAATCTCATCAGCATCTTTTCCCACAAGGCTGTCGTTGCCGCTAAGGGTTATAATAACCTGACCCGATATGAGATAAGGCGTAGAAAAATTCATATTTTGCCTTCTTGCGTCGTTAATGGTCATGCTTGAAATTGCCACATCTGAATACCCTGTTTGAGTAGCCATTAGAACCGAGGCAAAAGGCATGCTTTCAACTCTAAGCTCAAGACCCAATTCCTCCGCTATCATTGTTGCTAACTGAATATCAACCCCTGCATAACCACCACCGTCAGCGATGTAGCCGAAAGGCGGGAAGTTCGGGCTGGATGCAATTGTCAAAACACCTTCATTGATGGTTAACCCATCATTGTCGTTGCCGCCGCAAGCGGCAAATGCGCCTAAAGCCATGGCTGCCATAAGAACTACCAGTAGGTTTTTGAACGTTTTTTTCATAAAATCATACTCCTTTTTTAATTTATTTTTTTATATATGTAAAAAAACAAACCCATCTGGGCTTAACCGAGATAGGTTTGTTTTGTTATATTTTTGTGAGTTCACTTGTACAATCGCAGAAAATTATTCTGGGGGATTATCCAAAGGAGCACACAACACAAAACCACCACACACGGTTGCCCATTGTGGTCTTCTCCTATTTTGTGCTGTTTGCAAATTTAAGTTTAAAGTCATATTCATATGCTTAAACCTCAACCTTCTAATAATCTTCCAGCTATTATACACATTTCGACACCTCTTGTCAAGGCTTTTTTTATATTTTTTAATAAAAATTGTAGACATAAACAAAAAAGCAGGAATATACCTGCTTTTTTGTTGTTTTAGGGTTGTAAAAACGTCGGTACAACCCTGCCTTGGTATTGGGCATCAATAAAATCCCTAACAGACTGGCTATTCAATGCGTCAATAAGAGCCAGCACTCTCGCATCATCCTGATAACCATCACGAACCACCACAAAGTTGGTGAAAAACTCTTGGGCGGCAGAGGAAACCGTGTCCTCGCCGCTACCTTCAACAGCTAGATGGATGACGCCGCCCTGCAAAGCAAAATTGCCATTGATGACTGCAAAGTCCACATCCGCAAGCACAGAAGCCAACACATCTGCAGCCATCGGGCGAATATCCAAGTCTAAAGGGTTTTGGGCGATGCTCTGGGTGGCGTTTGCCGTGGTGCGGGTTTCGTCATATAGGGTGATAAGCTCTAGGGATTCCAACAACTGTAAGGCGCGAGCCTCGTTGGTGGGGTCGTTAGGTATAGCGATGATTGCGTTAGCACCTAGGCTGTCCAAACTGGTATTTGGGGTGTTTGCATAAAGGCGCAAGGGTTCAAAGTGGACACCGAAAACAGGCACAAGGTTGGCGTTGTTGTCTGCATTAAAGCCCTGTAAAAACGGGCGGTGTTGGAAAAAGTTAATGTCAATATCCCCTTCATTAAGTGCAATGTTGGGGGCTATAAAGTCGTTAAACACTCTAAGTTCCACTTCAAAACCTTGTTCTTCCAACGCGGGGGTTATATGGGCTAAAATTTCTGAGTGAGGTACAGCAGTTGCGCCAATGCGTATTACATTGTCGTCGTCATCGCCCCCGCAAGCCGCCAAAACAAACAAAGAGCCAAATACACCAAACACCAACAAAGCTTTTAAAATCTTTTTCATACTAAATCCTCCTTTGGATAATTCTTTTGTCAATTTTCGCCGCCAAAAAGTTAAATAGCAACTGTATCAATGTTACAATAATAACAATCACAACCACAATAACAATTATAACATCTGTGTCGCTTCGCATATGACCGTATCTTATTGCCATGTCGCCTAGCCCGCCAGCGGCAATGGCCCCCGTCATGGCGGAAAAGTTCATAATCATTATTGCCGTAATGGAAAACCCGCGTATAAGGGAAGGTATGCTTTCTGGCAGCATAACTTTGCAAATTATTTGCAGATTGGTAGCCCCCATGGACTTTGCCGCGTCAATCACCCCAACATCCACTTCGTTGATGGCAGCCTCTACCATCCTCGCTATAAAGGGGGCGGCAGCGATTATGAGAGGTACAAGGGCGGCGGTAGACCCAATTCCAGTGCCTACCACAAAGCGGGTAAATGTCATCAAAGCTACCATAAGTATCAAAAACGGTATAGAGCGGACAGTGTTGACCACAAAGCCAAGAACAGCATGGATTGGCTTGTTAGGGAAAAGCCCGCCTTTGTTGAGGCATACTATTAAAACGCCTAGAGGTAGACCCAAAAGATAAGCCAATCCCACCGTGGTAAAGGTCATATAAAGGGTGGTCAAGGTTTCTGTCCAAATAACCTCCCTAAAGTTTAAAAATGTTTCCCAAAGATTTGCCATTAAATCACCCTCCTTTACTAATACTACAAATCCAGCAACATTCGCGTGGCGGGATTTTTAGGGTTTTCTAAAATTTGCGGTACATTGCCCATCTCCACAATTTGTCCCCCTTCCAACACCAAAGCCTTGTTGCACACGGCACGCACCACATGGATGTCGTGGGTGATAATTACTATGGTCGTGCCGAGTTTGACATTAATTTCCTTTATCAGCTTCAGTATTTCTTTAGCGGTAAAGCTGTCTAAAGCAGATGTCGGCTCGTCACATAAGAGGATTTTTGGACTTGTAGAAAGGGCGCGGGCGATTGCCACCCTTTGTTTTTGTCCGCCAGACAAACTGGCAGGATACGCTTCCGTCTTATCGCCAAGCCCCACCAGTTGCGCTAATTCTTCACAGCGTTTTTTGATGAGCCTTTTGTGTTGGAAGTAGCCTTTTATGGTTTTTTTGTCAACACCAGCTAACTCTAAAGGGAAAGCAATGTTTTTGGCGACTGACCGCTGCATCAGCAAATTATAACCCTGAAAAACCGTGCCGATGTTTTTCTTGATTGCATTAGCCCTGCTGTTTTTAATTCCGCAGGCAGACTCGCCTAAGATTGTCAAATCCCCCGCGGTGGGCTGCTCTAGCATCCCGAAAAGCTTTAACATGGTAGATTTGCCAGCTCCGCTTTTGCCCACTATGCCAAAAACATCCCCCTGTTCAATTGTTAGGGACACATTGTCCAGGGCTTTTTCACCTGTGCTATAAATCTTCGTAACGCCAGATAATTCTATTACTGGCATCATCTCCACACCCCCTTCGTTGTGCTTCCCAAAGACCAAAAAGCCCCTAGGGAATGCACATAAAAATGCAATCCCTAGGGACGAGAAATTCACCCGTGGTACCACCCTAGTTCATCTTGATGTCGCCACCAAGACCTCATCAGATGCTGGCCAAAAAGTTGCAGGCGAAACATCCTATCGCTGTAACGTGCGAACACGCGAAACCCTTAGCCCTGTAAAACAACACCTCGAATCTCGAAGGCTCCCAGACCATATTCAGTAAACTGCACGGCATTTCCCTCTCAGCCAGCCCAAATAACGGGACGGGGGAAACTCTCTGTAAGCCAGAAATTTTACTTACTCTCCTGTTCATAGCCATATATAATTTTATTCATTATACACATTTTAAAACTTTTGTCAAGGGTTTTTTGAAAAAAATTCAAAAAAATTTGAAAAAATAGGGCGAGGTTAAGTCCTCGCCCTCAACAAGTGTTAATTACAATACACATTAATGGCGTCACGCAGAAATTCAGCACCGCCCTCAACTATCTCATCATAAAAAGATTTAAAGCGCGGGTCTGCAACATACATTTCCCCAAGGGCTTTGTGGTATTCTTTGTTGTATTGGTCTGGACTGTAAATTTGCAGCCATTTTCGGTGCAATTCGCAAGTTTTATAGGCTTCTTTGCTGGCGGGGTCACCTGTTTTAAAGGCGGATTTTAAAGCATCTTCTACAGCTATCCGCAATTCTTCGCCTTTATCAAACTGCCCCTTGCTCATATTCTTTAAATGGGCATTAGATTTGTCCGCGGTATCATCACCATATTTTTCACGTATTTCTGCACCATATTTTTGCTCATTCCTGTTAATTAGGTCTTGCTTAAAGCCTTCAAACTTTTCTTTGTCGGTCATCGCTAACTCTCCTTTCATTGCGGCTATAGATTTTGTAACATTGTTTATTAATACGTCCAGCCGCTGCCTTTTGTTTTGGAGTTCTGAAAGATGCTTATTAAAAGCTTCTTGCCTGTCAAATGTGGGATTGGATAATAACTCCTTTATGTCGCTTAAAGCAAATCCCAACTCTTTATAAAATAAAATTTGCTGCAAGGTATCTACTTCTTTTTCGCTGTAAATGCGATAGCCAGAATACTCCGTTCTTATTGGTTTTAACAAGCCAATGTTGTCATAATGCCGTAGGGTTCTGGCGGTTATCCCAGACATTTTTGCAAGCTTGTTACTTGTATATTCCACTTCGTTCAGCACCTCCTTTGAAATCATTATAAACTATTACCCAACGTCAAAGTCAATACCTTTTGTTAAAATTTTTAAAAAGTTTTTTAATATCACATCATGTCCCGCAAAATGTCTTGTATCCACAATTCGCATGTTTTGGTGGTTGTGAGTAGGTTTGGGAATCTTCAAATGGCTTGCTTAGTGCCGCCAGCAGATTGTGCATTTCAGACAAATCCCCTTGTTCGGCACTAGCCAAAGCTTCTTCTACGTGATGGTTTCTTGGTATGGCTGCTGGATTGTGTTTTAGCATTATATTTTCGTCTTGATTTTTTAATCTTGATTGCCACTTTTTATGCCAGTCAATTAATGGTGGTGACTTTTGGGCAGAGGGCAGGGAGCGAAAGGTTGCCGTGTAATCCAGTTTATTTTTTGCCATTAAATCCAACAGCTCTGCCATCATCTCCGTGTCCGTTGGCTCTTCGCCTAAAATGCCCACCTTGTTCCTCATGCCAGCAATCCAATTTTTGTTATAACTTCCCCAGTATTGGGCGATTGAGCCTTTCGCTTGTTCAATGACTTCGCTTTCGCTCCCGTCAAATAAAGGCATCACGGCTTCTGCCAACCTAGCCAGATTCCACGCGCCTATCTTAGGTTGATTGTCGTATGCATATCGCCCTAATTTGTCAATGGAGCTAAAAACGGTACCTGGGTCGTAGGTATCCATAAATGCGCAAGGACCATAATCTATTGTTTCGCCGCTTATTGACATATTGTCAGTATTCATCACGCCATGGATAAAACCCACCAGCTGCCAGCTTGCGATTAGCGACCCTTGGCGTTTGGCAACTTCTTGTAAAAATAAAATATATTTATTTTCTTTGTTCTCCAAATCAGGAAAATGCCGCCAGATGCTGTAATCTGCTAATTTACGCAAATCATCTTTAGTGCCAAAAGCAGATATATAGTTGAAAGTTCCCACCCTAATATGACTAGAGGCGACCCGCGTCAAAATCGCACCCTGCAATGTTTTTTCGCGCATAACATCCACACCCGTTGTTGCAACTGCAAGGGAACGTGTGGTTGGTATACCTAGAAAATACATGGCTTCGCTGATGATATATTCCCTTAACATGGGGGAAAGAGCGGCACGACCATCCCCGCCGCGGGAAAAAGCCGTGCGCCCTGACCCCTTTAATTGAATATCGAATCTGTCGCCTTTTGGGGTGATTTGCTCTCCTAATAAAACTGCCCGCCCATCACCTAACATGGCAAAATGCCCGAATTGGTAACCTGCATATGCTTGGGAAATAGGATTTGCACCACAAGGCAAGCGGCTTCCCGCAAATATATCTGGTGATATGTTTGCGGGGTTTAGCCCAAGTTCCTTCGCCAGAGGTTGGTTAAATATAACGATTTCTGGACTTACAGCCCCCTCTGGCTCTTGGTTTTGATAAAATATTTCAGGAAGAGCCGCGTAAGTATTCTCTAAATTCCAACCTTCATTTTGCATAACATTTGCCCTCCGATTACTTTTTCTTACTTAGTCTTTCACAATATCAAATATATACTTGACGAGTTTTGGATTAAAATATATAATAAATTATATAGGAGGTGGTAGTTTGCGAGAAATTAACGTAAAAGATATAAGGGACAAAGTGGCAGAGCTGTGCATAAAAGCCTGTATAGAAGTGCCTTGCGATATTAGAACCTGTATGGAAAACGCTTTAGCCAAGGAACAGGGGCTTGGGTGGCAAGTCCTTTCTGACATGATAAAAAACCAGGACATAGCCAAGGCGGAAAAGCTTCCTATCTGCCAAGATACGGGCATGGCGATGGTGTTTTTAAATGTGGGTCAGGACTGCCACATTGTAGGCGGCAATATTGAGGACGCTGTAAACGAAGGGGTGCGCAGAGGATATGAAAAGGGCTATCTGCGCAAGTCCGTTGTGGCTGACCCTGCAAACCGCGTAAACACAAAGGATAACACCCCCGCCATAATATATTATGAAATTGTGCCTGGGGATAAACTCCACATAACCGTCAGCCCTAAAGGGTTTGGAAGCGAAAATATGTCACGCCTTACCATGCTTGTTCCGTCAGATGGCATAGAGCGGGTGAAGGATTTCGTGGTGGAAACCGTTGTTTTAGCGGATTCCAACGCCTGCCCGCCAATTATTGTTGGCGTTGGCGTTGGCGGCAGCTTTGATAAGTCTGCAATGATGGCAAAACGCGCTCTATTGCGTCCTTTGGGCAAGCCAAATCCAGACAGATATTGGGCAGAGGTGGAAAAAGAGCTTTTACAGCGCATCAACGCCACAGGCATTGGGCCATCGGGGCTTGGGGGCAAAACCACGGCAATGGCGGTGCATATCAACACTTTTGCAACCCATATTGCGGGCTTGCCCGTGGCCGTTAACCTTGGTTGCCACGTAAACCGACACGAGGAGGCGATTTTATGATTAAGGAAATCTTCACGCCCCTAAGTGACCAAATCATCAACGGGCTGTCCGTAGGCGACATGGTACATATAACTGGGGAAATTTACACAGCCAGGGACGCCGCCCACATTCGTATGATAGAGCTGTTAGACGAGGGGTATCCACTGCCATTTAATGTAAATGGAGCAATTGTATTCTACGCAGGGCCTTGCCCAGCCCCCGAAGGCATAGTCATCGGCTCCATTGGTCCAACCACTGCAGGACGTATGGACTTGCACTCTCCAAAGCTCATCTCCCACGGCTTAAAAGCCATGGTGGGCAAGGGTTTGCGTTGTGAAAAGGTGCGCAATGCCATCGTCAATTATCACGGGGTTTATTTTGCTGGTGCAGGCGGGGTCGCCGCCCTAATGAGCAAGTCTGTCAAATCCGTGGAAGTGGTTGCCTTTGCAGATTTAGGAACAGAAGCCATCCGCCGCCTAACCGTCGAAAAATTCCCCGTTATAGTGGCAATCGACAGCAAAGGCCGTTGCATCTACGACCGAGAGCGAAAAAACCCGCCTCCGTCTAGTTGGTTATAATTTCTAGAAACTTTTACAAAAAAATACTTGACAGGTGACTTCCTTTGCTGTATAATAAAGCAATTTGTGCATGGAATTTTGTGGTTCATTGCGCAAAAATAAAGTTCTAAGGGAGATGTTTTTATGCGTCATGTTTTAGGTTCGGAGCAGTTTTGCCGTGAGGAATTGGACAAGCTTTTCAAACTTACAGACCATATTCGCGAGAATGAAAGGTCTTACAGCTCTGCCATAGCGGATAAGGTGGTTGCTACGATTTTTTATGAGCCAAGCACCCGCACCCGTCTGTCTTTTGAGGCGGCGATTTTGCGCCTAGGAGGCAAAAACATTTCCACGGAAAATGCCTTGGAAATGTCATCTGCTATTAAAGGGGAAACGTTGGAGGACACCATTCGTGTAATGGATGCCTATTCTGACTGTATTGTTATGCGTCATCCTGATAAGGATTCTGCCGAGCGAGCCGCGAAGGTGTCGGGCGCACCAATTTTAAACGCTGGTGCAGGTTCTGGCGAGCATCCAACTCAAGCTCTGCTTGACACCTACACAATCTACAAAAACAAAGGTCGCCTTGACAATATCTCTGTAGCGATTTTAGGAGATTTGTTATATGGGCGCACCATCCACTCCCTAATCAAAATGCTTTCTTTATACGAAAATGTCACGGTTTACGGCTTGTCCATTCCCCAGCTGGCTCTTGGGCAAGAATATATTGACTACATAACAGAGCGGGGCGTAAAATACATAAAAGTTGACAAAATAACCGATTTGCCAAAGGATTTGGATGTTATTTACCAAACCCGCACCCAAACCGAGCGTTTTGAAAAAGAAGGCATCCAGGTGGAAGAAATTGTAATTGACATGGAAGCCATGAACCATTTTGGACCAAACCTTATTGTTCTTCACCCTCTGCCACGCCGTCACGAAATTGCGACTGAGGTTGACAATGACCCGAGGGCAAAATATTTTGAGCAATCTCTTAACGGCATGTATGTAAGAATGGGGCTTTTGTACGAAGTTTTGGTAAATGGGAAATAGATATTAAAAGACCTTGTATTTAGGTCGGATAGTGTAAGAAAGCAGAACGAAAACAGGACACTGGTACGATGAGTGTCCTGTTTTTGATTTTAGGGGCTATGCTTCCCAACGAGCAGATTATAGAAAAGCCACAAGCATCTCTTGTCGTGTTCAATTGCCGACAATATGCTCAACGGTGGCAGGTAAATTCAACAGCTTCTCCGTGTAAAACGAAGGATACGCTGTATAGTTTTGCAACTCGTCAATAGGAATCCATTTTACAAACTCTTTGCCATCAGGCGTTTCACTTTTGCAATTAACCTCTCGGCTGCCTCGCGGCTTCATTAAGAAATAAAATGCTATTTCATGGCATTGTTTACCTTTGGAAACCCCTTCGTGCATGACAAAAAAGTTTTCATGTACGAACGCCAATCTATCAATTTCATATTGAACACCTGTTTCTTCAAAAACCTCACGAATGACAGCCTGCTCCGCCGTTTCGCCATGACGCACCCCTCCGCCAATGGAGTATAGGAAGCTTACACCTTCATTGCCCGCCATTAAAACGCAATCATTTTCTATAATAATCGCTGCTGCCTTAAGCCCAAACCACTTGTTTTCTACAGTAAAACGAATGTCGTGCGTACTCATTATTATCTATCCCTTTCTCCTAGTCAATTCTATAAGAAGCTTTCGTTAATCAAGCAAAACCCTTCCATCGCCTACCATCTTGGTAATACCCGCCTTGTCAAAATGCTCCAACAAAAACATGGCATATTTGCGGCTGACCCCTAATCTGTCGCGATAATCCTTAGTTAGCACCTCTGGGGCTTCTGCCGCCATGGTTTTAAACAGGCCAAGAGCCACACCATAAAAATCTTTGTGGATATGTGCCTGTTGTGTCAACGCAATCAGCACTCCCTGGCTAACAAGCGCGCCAAACATCTGCTCAAATGCCTTTTTCTCCTTGGCCTGCCCTTCGGAAAATTCTGCTGTAACTTCCTTTAGGTCTGGGGCTTCAAGTCCTGCTTTTTGGTATATTGCCAATAATTTACTTTCAATTTTAGAGTGGTCAGCAGAAACCGTCACCACAAAATCTGCATGAGCCACAGCGTCACCATGTTCTTTTAACATCCCGTCTTTTACGATTTCGGCAAGCACCTTTTCTGCAAGGCTTTGGGGTAATTTTGGCAACAGGCGGGCAATTAGCTCCTTATGACCCATGCCATTTTGCAAAGGATTAGCCGAATGATAGCGATTAAGGATATTCTGCGCCTTCGCTCCAATGACCCGTAAATAATCACGGTGGATAATCTGCCCGCCAAGGTTTATTAGCGTGCCTGCCGCTGACAGTTGCTTTAAAGCCTGCTCAAAGCCCTCTTCATCACGGAAATAGCGGTATTTAATGCCATCAGCCTTAGGGAAGTCAGGACTGCGCCAACCAAAAACCGTGCTTACGCGCTCTGGTAAATCGCCCTTTTCCATGGTTGCAAATCTTCGGGGGGTTGCTTCGTCCTGTCGCTTCCAGCGAATGGCAACGGGGTCTAAAATAATACCTCCTCCTACGGTTTCCATGGGGGAATAAAAACGCAAAACAAAGCGGTCATAAATGTTAGCCGCCAAAGGCTCTTCAAGGCGAAGCTGGGCAAAAGCCCGCTGACCCGCCATCAAAGGCTTGTTATCAAGCAACAGTAAGTTACAAAGCACATCCCGCGTACCATGATATAAATGCAAACGGGAATTATTTTTAATTTCCCGCTCCATGTTTTTGTCAATTTCTACCACAACATCTAGTAATCGGGTGTTTTCAAGGCTGTCGGGCTTCGCCGCCCAATCCCCTTTCTCTAAATCTGCCACTTTAAGCCCTGCCAAGTTGACAGCAACCCGCTGACCCGCCGTAGCGCGCTCCACCTCACCACCATGAACTTGAATCCGCCGCGCCTTTGCCGTAAGCCCTGATGGGTAAATTTCCACATCATCGCCAAGGCTCAAGCTACCCTCAATCAGCGTACCAGTTACAACCGTACCAAAGCCATCCATTGTAAAAACGCGGTCAATGGGCAGCCTAAAAGGGGCGTTTTCATTTTTAGGAGGTGACTGCTCCAACATTTCAAAAATAGTTTGCTTTAAGTCCTCAATACCCTGCCCGCTGTGGGCAGAAACGGGGATAATTCGGGCATTTTCCAAAAAAGAGCCTGCCAACTCCTCCTCAATGTCAAGGATTACCATATCTAGCCAATCAGGCTCAACCAAATCCGCTTTGTTAAGGGCAACCAGCCCCCGCTTTATACCAAGCATCTCCAAAATCGCCAAATGCTCACGAGTTTGGGGCATTATGCCCTCATCTGCCGCAATCACCAGCATGGCAAGGTCAATACTGCCCGCCCCCGCCAACATGTTGCGCACAAATTTCTCGTGTCCAGGTACGTCCACGATGCCTGCTTTTTCACCATTAGGCAAATCCAAATATGCAAAGCCAAGCTCTATGGTAATGCCCCGCTTTTTCTCCTCTTTCAGCCTGTCCGTTTCCATCCCCGTCAAAGCCTTGATAAGGGAGGTTTTGCCGTGGTCCACATGCCCCGCCGTGCCAATTATCGCATTATTTTTATTCATGGTAAGTCCACACCCCTAATTTTCAGCGTCAATAACTAAATTATATACCCTATCCCAAATATCGTCAAGACCTTTCAACAAAACTCTTGACAAGCCCCGCTCGTAAGGTTATAATATACACATATTCCGCAAAATGTGCGGATGGCGAAAGTGTTTGTTTACAAACACAAAAAGAACACGTTGGGCAGTCCAGGTTGACCGCCAACGCCTGCCCAACGTGCTTCTATAGCCAAAAGGCTCAGTGAAATTGTAACCCACTTGAGCCTCTTTTGTCAAGCCCTAAATGGGCAGAAGGAGGATTTTTTTATGGATAACTCTCAAAATGAAGGAAATGGGCGCGTTTGTACACACTGCGGAGAGGTAACAAAAGAGGATTGGAAAGCAAGATGTTCATCTTGCCAAGAGCTTTTGGGTGGTGGTATATTGAATTCAAAAACCAAGACTCAAGCAACTCAATCGGCTTCAAAAGCGGATCTACAAGCTTATGCAGCAACTTACACAGAAACCACTAACACAGCGACAATCACCACTATTAAGAGTAAATCATCAGCCACTGACACGGCAACAACGGTAACAACAATCACAACCATCAAGGGTAAATCATACTTTGATGGCTCAGCCTTTGAGAAAGCTCTTATGATGCTTGGGGCATTTTTTGCCTTCGTACTTACACTGGGGCTTGCAACACCTTGGCTAGTGGTATGGTTTCAAAAGTGGCATCATAAACACACCGTAATAGAAGGCGTTAGGCTTCAGTTTATCGGTACGGGCGGCGCTTTGTTTGGAAGATATTTCTTATGGTGGTTTTTGTCCATCATCACATTCGGGATTTTTATATTTTTTGTCAGTTCGCTGATGCGTAAGTGGATAGCGAAAAACACTATTTTTGCAGTATAAATTTTAAGGGGCGGAGTACATATGGTCAAAAAACCCAGCGGTAGAATTTTTCTATTAGTATCAGGTATTTTTCTGCTACTTGTTGGCGTGCCGTTTTTAATATTAAGCGTAGTGCTTGCTGTCCTCTATTTCTGGGGTGTTGGGCTTTTAGATATGGGGGTGGGCATCCTGGGTAGCTGGCTTAATAACCTTGTGCCAGAAGCCGTTACAGAGGCGGCAGGTATAATCCCTGGGCTTGATGTTCCAGATGCCACAGGCATAATTGGCGGTGTGGTAGACGGAGCGACATTTTTGATTTTCCGTTGGGTTAGAACCTTAATTCTCCTTGAAATAACTGTTAATTTGCTTATGGTGATTTCGGGGATAGCTGGCATAGCCGCGCATAAAAAGCCCGAAAAAGCTCTGCGATTAACAATTTTCGGCGGCATAGCAATTTTGCTGATAGTCATGACCTATTTTACAGGTTTTTCTGTCATGCTCATAACTTTGCCAAGGCTTGCGGTGTTTGGGCTGTTTTTGGCAGGGGCTATAATGAATTTTATATTCATGCGAAAGCAAAAGCTTGAGATTGCAGAGTAATCACAAGCTTTTGTCGACACCAATTTTAATAATACGATGCAAAGGGCGGTAGGTGCTTGTATTCACCTTCGTCCTTTTTTCTTCGCCATTTTCCGTTATGACTTTGTGTAGCTCAAATTTTGCGCCGTCCATGCCAAAACTGGCTATTTGTGTGTAATTCGGGGGCAGGTCTGGACATTCTACAAATTTATCTTCGTGGGGGGTGGTTTCCACCAAGACGCTTTCAAAAGCTATACTGCGCCCTGCTGGGCGGCTTTCGTTGCCGTAAATGTTTACTATGTGGCTATGGCGGTTTAGGGTGGATTGCACCAGCATTGGGTAATTGGTGTGGTTGCGGATTTTAAGGTCAATCAGCCCTTCTGCTATGGTGGCATCTGTAGCGGGGCCAGAATACGCCACCATAAGGCTGTGGTTTCTCCTTTCCACAATGTCCATTTCCGCGTGAAGTGCCGCCATGTATAGGGTGCTTGAGATTTGGCAAATGCCGCCGCCAACGCCCTGGGCAGGCAGACCGCCAATTATTTGCCCCGCCTCAACATAGCCATTTTCAAGAATACGAGGGCGCAAAACCTGGCAAACAGACAGGGTTTCCCCAGGTAAAATCGTTTGGTTGTGAAGGTAATTGCTTGCCGTTGCAAGGTTTTTCGCCCGTTCGGCGCGGGATTGGTCAAAAGGGGTGGTGAAGCCGCCCAAAAGCTGGGTAGACTTTGAAAAGTCCTCATAAGTGAATTTCGGTGATAGCTGTATTGTTGGTATATCTGTCGCCCCACTCACACGACCAAGGATAATCGCTATAATTTCGGCTTGTAGGGCTGTTTCGTCAACTTCCCTGCCCATTTGCTCATCTGTGATGACAAAATTCCCGTTTTCAAGACTATAACTAGCATCAACTGGCAAAATATATTCCTTTGCAGATATTTCGCCGATTATTTCAGAAATTTTGCTGTCATCATAGCTAAAATTTGCAGAAATTTCCATAGGTGCGGATTTCAAGTCACGCTTTTTGCGCATTTTTTTGAAAAGTCCGCCAGAGTCGCTGAATTCAACGGCTTCGCCTACAGCCGCGGCAAAGTCATATCCTGCGCCAAAATCGCCAAAGGTGTATGTGTTGTCGCCAATTTTGATTTCTTTTTCACCTATAGGGCAGGAAATTTCCAGTATCTCCAAAGCCTCAAAACCGCTCAAACCGCCTACATCCACACCGTTAATATAGATGTTGTCCAAAATCTTCTCACCAAAATCGACAGCCGCCAAGGATAGCGCAGTCATTATGCATATAAATAACAAATTCTTCATAAAAATCACCTCTGGGCTATTTTGTCCAGAGGTGTCGAATTTTATTAGACCTGTTCTGAAACCTGCTTTCGTCAGATTTTTGAGGATTTTTGTTGAAATGCAAGGTGGCAGGTTCCCCACATACCCATAGGTATGTGGGGGTTCTGACGCTGTAGCATTTCAGCAAAAAGACCAAAAAGATGGCGGAATGAGGTTTTAGAACAGGTCTATTGTTAATCTGCTAGAATTTCCTGCAAATCCCAAGCGATACTGCTAAAGTCCGTAGGGTCGATAGTGCGCACGTCCAACAACAGGCGACCTTTGTGTATGCGCCCGATTATAGGGAGATACAGCCCGCGCAACTTTTCTGCCAAATCTTCCACTGAAATTTTATCAGGGGAAAGGGAGATGGCATAAGACGGGAAATTTTCCCCAGGAAGAGAGCCGCCCCCAGCTTGTGACATGGTTTCCACAATTTCTGCCTTGCAATTTCTAACATTTAACATCTTTTCGCGCAGCTGTTCAGCCTTTTCTTTCAGCTTGTCCAGGGGGGTGGTTAACATGGCAAGGACTGGGATTTTTTCTTTAGCCTGCTCCAAATCTTCATAATGTTCCAAAGTGGCGGACAGTGCCGCAATTGTTAGCTTGTCCATGCGCAAAGCCCTGTAAAGAGGGTGTTTGTGCATTTTGGCAACCAAATCAGACCGCCCTAGGATGATGCCCGCTTGAGGACCGCCCAGCAACTTATCACCACTGAAACACAGCACGTCAACACCGCCCGAAATTAGGGCTTGCACGGTGGGCTCGTGGTGGGAAAGGTCAATTAGCGCGCCGCCGCCAAGGTCATAAATCAAAGGCAAGTTATGTTTTTGAGCCAAATCCCGCAACTGTGCCAAGTCCACTTCTTTTGTGAAGCCCTCAACACGGTAATTCGAGGTATGGACTTTCAACAGAGCGGTGGTATGCGTATTTATGGCGTTTTCGTAGTCTGAAAGGCGGGTGCTGTTAGTCGCCCCAACTTCCCGCAGAACTGCGCCGCCCTGGGCTATAACCTCTGGCACACGGAAAGAACCGCCAATTTCCACCAATTCCCCGCGGGATACAACCACCTCGCCCCCTGCACACAAGGCAGACAGCGCCAAAAGCACGGCGGCGGCGTTGTTGTTAACGGCAATAGCGGCTTCTGCCCCTGTCAAATTCACCAGTTGAGCCTCCAACCCTGCCATGCGGCTGCCTCGCCCGCCAGTTTCCGTATCAAATTCCAAAGTTGAATATCCAAGGGATGTTTCTGCAATGTGCCGAGGGGCATTTTCTGGCAAGGGTGCGCGCCCAAGATTGGTATGCAGGACAATTCCCGTGGCATTGATAACCCGCTGAAGCCCTCGGGATTGAGCTTGACCTGTTTCAAGAATTTGCGCCAAAATTTCATCATAAGTCGGAGCAACGACCAAAAGGTCAGACAAAATGTCCGACCTAATAGCCTCAAGCACCGTTTTAGCCGCTGTTGTGCGGGTGCTTCTGCCTAATATTTCCAGGCAACCTTCTTCAAGAATGGCATCCATCTTGGGAAGTTGCCGTAAAATTGCATTTTTATCCATATCAATCCTTCCAGGAACTCATCTGGTCATTTATCTTACCTTTGTTGTGGTAATTGCCCTCGTCCTTGTATTTGTACCACAAATAAATACCAAGACCAGGAATTATCGCCGCAAGACTCATTACAAACATCCAACCAAACAAGGCAATACCATTATCACCGCCAGTTTTAGTTAGGCGATATGCTGTACCATAACCCATAAAAGTTTGAACAATAGTTAAAGCCCACCAAAGGAACGCGAAAAATCCCATAAAATACCCCCTTACGGGCGATTTAATGCCCGCTGATATATTTATCTGCCATAATTGCTGCAATTGCGCCATCTGCTGCCGCCGTCACAACCTGACGAAGCATCTTCACACGGATGTCGCCAATGGCGAACACGCCTTTAATGTTGGTTTCCATGTTTTCGTTGGTGATGATATATCCATTTTCCATATCCAACTTCCCTTGGAAAATGTCAGAATTTGGAATAAGACCTACGAAAACGAAAATACCGAATGCGCCATCCTCATCACTAGCGACAATTTCTGTCTTTTCGCCAGTTTTAAGGTTTTCTACAGTCATCTTTTGAACAACTTCATCACCGCCAATTTCTGTTACGGTGCTATCCCACATAAATTCAATTTTATCATTAGCAAAAGCCTGCTCTTGCAGATATTTTGCGGCACGAAGCTCGTCACGGCGATGGATTATTGTTACTTTTCTGCCAAATCTTGTAAGGTACAAAGCTTCCTCAACAGCAGAATCGCCGCCGCCAACCACGTAAATATCCAAATCTTCAAAGAAAGCACCGTCGCAAGTGGCGCAGAAGCTCACGCCCTGCCCGATATAATCAGATTCGCCAGTGCATCCAATTGGGCGAGGATTTGCGCCTGTTGCAACCATAATTGTCTTGGCTTGATAAGTGTTTCCGCCAGCAGTTACGGTTTTAATGTCGCCTTCAAGCTGAACTTCCGTAACAGTGGTTTTGATGGTTTCAACACCAAATTTTTTGCACTGCTCCACCATTCTTGCAATCAAAGATGGTCCAGACTCATGCTCCATACCACCTGGATAGTTCTCAATTTCGTTGGTTGTTACAATTTGCCCGCCTTCGGTTAGCTTTTCAATCATCAATGTAGACAGGCGCGCGCGCCCAGCATACAAGCCTGCAGAAAGCCCAGCAGGGCCGCCACCAAGAATAATTACATCATAAACCTTTGACATTTTTGCCACTCTCCTAAAAATTATTTTATTTTTATTTTTTGTTGTTTCCATCACTATATCACAAAGAAATTCCCCTGTCAATATTTTCTGTGTTGATACTTTGTCAAAATGTGCAGATAATAAAATTCGAGGTGTTGATATGAAAAAATGGATTTTTACAGCAATATTCATGTGTTTGTTTGTTTTTGCAGGGCTTTCTGCCCAAGATGACGAGGATGACTTTGTAAAGTGGTTTGATTTTGATGTGCCTTTGGCTGTTTTAAAACAGGCGTACAAATATGACGCAAACTCTCTTGGGGAGCTTAATTTTGTGCAGCTTTTGGCATATTCGGCGGCGAAAAATTGGGGTGATTTTAAAAAGGATTCGGAATGTCGCCACATAGATGAAGTTGTGGAAAAAATAAAAGGTGGCGAGCTTTTGCATGAAATTTCCCAGGAAATAGATTTGTATAATTTTTATTTAACAGCTTATGGGGCAGTTTTAGGGAATTTTGTAGGTGAATATGAGGCTGATGGTGAAATTAAATACGGTTTAAAAGTTTTTTCGCCTATCGCTAAGGGTTATCACTACAATCATTCTGACGATTTTGGAAACCCCCGAAATTACGGCTATAGCCGCCCCCATTTAGGGCATGACTTTTTCGGCTCAATCGGCACCCCTATAATTGCTGTGGAATGTGGAACCGTAGAGGCTTTAGGCTGGAACCGTTACGGCGGCTGGCGCATTGGTATCCGCAGTTTGGATAACAAACGATATTATTACTATGCCCATCTGCAAAAGGACACGCCATATGCCTACGGACTGGAAGAGGGAGGGCGCGTGCAAGCGGGAGATGTTATCGGTTTTCTAGGCAACACGGGATATAGTCACAATGAAAATGTCAGCAACATCAAACAGCCCCACCTACATTTTGGGATGCAAATTATTTTTGATGAAAGCCAAAAAGACGGCAACAACCAAATCTGGATTGATGCTTATGCCATCACCCGCTTTTTAAACCAAAACCGCATGGAAGTGGTAAGGGGCGAGGATGGGCATATGCAACCCAAAATCAAAATCAACAACTTTCTAATGGAATAATGTTGACAAAACCTTCCAAGGTCTGATATACTAAACAAAAAGACTTCTGGAGGTTTTTACATGGCTGAATTGAGAATGTGCCCTTTTAAGGCAATGGAAGTATCAATGGATGACTGCAAACGCTGTCCTGCCCACAAAAACTGTGCGCTAAAGGACGGGTTTTTGGATAAAGGCAAAACCTGCGAGGACAAAGACCAACTTTTGGAAATGTGCCCATTTAAGGCTAGGCAGGTTGACGCCGAAGAATGTAGAGATTGCACCCTGCGAAGCGGATGTACCTATAAGCGTGATTAGTGATAATGGCGGGCTTTTAAAAGTTCGCCATTCTTGTTGTGGGGGGATATACATAATTCACTGTTAAGTTTTTCTGTAATTTGTCCGATATAATAATAAACCTATTTCGAGGAGGATTTTTTGATATGGACATCAATACAAGCATGAATCTACTTAACGGAATCCAGGCAGCAAACAACCAAAACCAAACACCCCCCGCAAACCCAGTTACTCTTCCAGGTAATGCAAATAACAATGGGCTAATTGGCGGGCAAACTGTGCCACAGGATATTTTGGACATTCGCACAACCACCAGCATGAGTGAAGTTAACATGCGTGATATTAACAACGCTATCGGTCAAATGAACCGTCAAACCCAAGCTTTCCAAGAAATGATTCGCCGCTTGCTTGACATGCAAGGTCACACAGCCACCATTGTCAACGGCGAAACTATGATTGAAATTGACGAAGCAACCAGATTACAGGCAGAAAGAGATATTGCTGAAGATGGTTATTTTGGCGTGGAGCAAACTAGCGAGCGCATTTTAAGCTTTGCCCGCGCATTTGCAGGAGATGACCTAGGCAGGCAAGAGCTTATGAGGGATGCTTTCCTTGCTGGTTTCGAGGCGGCACAGCGCACTTGGGGCGGCGAATTGCCAGAAATTTCTCAGCGCACTTTTGATGCTGTTATGGCGGGTTTTGACCAAATGATGGGCATTATAGCGGAGTAGATTTATGGGTCGAAAGACTGAAAATTCAAGCTTCAATTGTATAAGTTGCGGCAAATATGTAGACGCAATCAAAAAAGGGACAATTCGGAATCATTGTCCCTTTTGTTTGCGTTCTGTGCATGTTGACAATGTGCCAGGCGACCGTGCAAATGATTGCCATGGATTGATGCGCCCAATCGCCATCACTAGCCACAGCGCAAAAGGGTGGCAAATCCTTCATAAATGCGAGAAATGTGGCTACGAAGGCAAAAACCGGTTGGCAGATGATGATGATATGGACAAAATAACCGAAATTATGCGGGATGCGGGGTTAGGAAAATAATATGGCAAAATTTATAATAAAAAAAGTTGATGAAAATAGGCAGTTTGCAGGGGTTTTTAGCGGTGTTGCAGGCATTGTGGCAAATCTTGTCCTCTTTGTGTTAAAGCTGTTGGCAGGGCTTTTTTTGGGCAGCGTGGCGGTTATTGCTGATGCTTTTAATAATTTAACCGACATGGCGGCATCCATCATAACTCTCGTTGGCTTTAAAATATCGTCAAAGCCTGCTGATAAAGAGCATCCCTTCGGGCATGGCCGCGTGGAAGATGTGGCGGCGTTGATAATTGCCATGGTAATTATATTTCTAGGCGCAGAATTTGCTAGAAGCTCCATTTTGACAATCCTTAACCCCGAATCCCTTAACTTTTCCTGGCTGTCCTTAGGATTGTTGGTTTTTGGCTTTTTTGTAAAGCTCTGGATGTTCTTTTTCAATAAAGTTTTAGGCAAGCGGATTAATTCGGTTACTCTTAAAAATGTGGCAACAGACTCTATAAATGACTGCATTGTTACAGTTTTCATAATCGCCAGTATCCTTGCAGCACACATTTGGGGCTTGCAATTAGATGGCTGGGCAGGGCTTATTATTTCGCTTATTTTGCTGTATTCTGGCTATAAAGCTTTGAGGGAAGCTGCTTCTGCCATTATTGGCAAGCCCGCGGACAAATCCATTGCCCGCGCCATTAAAGATATTGCCCTGGCACAAACAGGCGTGATTGATGTCCATGATTTGGTTGTGCATAATTATGGCCCTGATAAGAATTTGGCAACCATTCATATAGAAATTGATGCAACCACAACCCTGCAAAAATCCCATGACATCGCTGACCAAGTGGAAGCATCGGTTTTTTCGCAACTTGGTATAATCTTGACTGCCCATCTGGACCCTGTGGATATAAATGACCAAAATTTGCATAATTTTAAAAGAATTGCCAAATCCTATTTGGAAGCCCATTGTCCAACGGCACACGCCCACGAATTTCAGCTTTCTGGTGATGTGCTGACCTTTGATTTGCAACTGCCCCACGGGCTATCAGAGGGTGTTCGCCAAAATTTGATGAAGGAGCTTATAACCGAGTTAAAACAGGATAATCACGCCCTTTTTGTAAAAATTATAGAGGAATTTGGGTTTCTTGAAGAAGATTGCCATTGACGCGCAGGGAAAATTATGGTACAATGTGCCAAAGATTGATAATAACAAACTATTTTTAGGAGGTAAAGTTATGTCAGGACGCTTTAATTTGGTTAAAAAGGGTTATGATACCGAAGCTGTAGATAGGTACATTTCCACTTTAGAAAGCCAATTGGATATGTATAGGGAAAAGGAAAAAGCCATAAACAACGCCATTGTAAATGCACAAAGGGCTGCTGACGATATTGTTTTTAACGCTAAGAAACAAAGCCGCGTAATTCGGGAAAATGCTTCTAAGCAGATGATGGACATTTCTTTGTCCGCGAACAAGCAGCGTAATTTGTTGACGGGTTTTGCATCGGAATACAGCATGGTTGCCGCTAAGTATCTTAAAGTGGTGGATAATTCAGATTTTGATGAGCTAAGCAAAAAAATAGATGATTTAGAAGAATATTTAACAACATTCTCCGAGGAACTTTCTGAAGATTTGGAGGCAGACAGGAGAGTTGTTGATGAGAGTTAAAAAAAGCCTGTTGGGCGCGATTGTTTTCGTGTTGGCATTGATTGTGCCTGTCAACGGCTTGCTCGCTTCCGATTTTGACGGCTTTTTGCGAATTGGTTTGCGTCAATATTTCTCCCAACGGTCACAAATAAATATTTACTCCCAGCATATGGAAGTGGGGGTTTTTTCTCATGGTAATTTTCAAAACATGGGAACTCTTCAATCGGCTAACAATTTTACCATTCGCCCCTCAAATGCCGCATTTTCCCAAATAGGTGATGTTTTTGCAACCCTTGAGCAAGCACAACTTTTTTCTGCCTATCATCCAGGCTCTGTTCCTGCCTTTGTTGGGCATGGATATTGGGGGCATTGGACGCTGTACTTGCCAGAAGGGCAGGGTAGCGAGGCGGTTGCGCCCAACAACAGCCGCGTGACGGTATACGCTAATGGCGTACCCGTTTTGATAAGTGACAATACCCATCAAATACTGCAATTTAGAGATGTAAGCGGGATTACCGACCTTGGTACGCGGCAATATCGCGGTATCATCGAGGTCAATCGCTTTGGGCGTGATAGCGTGTCAGCTGTTAACGTGGTACATATGAATGAATATTTATTTAGCGTTGTTCCTTCTGAAATGCCCGCAAGTTGGGAAATGGAGGCTTTAAAAGCCCAGGCAGTTGCCGCCCGTACCTTCACCCTTTACCGCATGGCAAGCTGGGCAGGGCAGGATTATAACCTATGCGACACGGTTTTTTCACAGGTCTACAGCGGTGTTTTCCGTGAGCATTACCGAACCACGGAGGCTGTTTTGCAAACGGCAGACTTGGTAATACTGCACAACGGACAACCTATCCTTGCTGCCTATTCCTCATGTGCTGGCGGTCACACCGCTAACAGTGAGGATGTATGGTTTGCTGCCCTGCCATATCTGCGGGGCGTGCCAGAGCGGCACGAAGCCACGGACATGCTTTGGACGCGAACAATCACCCTCAGCCAGCTTAACCAGTTGCTGGCGGGAGCTAATGTGCAAATCGGCAACGCAACTGGTATACAGCTGATTCACAACCCTCAAGGGCGGGTAATGCAATTGATTATTTTAGGAGCAAACGGAAGCCACACTTTGGAGCGGGAAAATATCCGTAGTTTTTTTGGGCCACTAGACGGAAGCTCCCTAAGGAGCCGAAATTTTGTTATTAGCGGAACACCTGCACCAATAGGTCAGCCGCAATCTCTAAATCCTAGTGTTTACATAGCTTCAGCCGCAGGGCTTGCCCAATCTAGCTTATCGGAATTAGGCTTGCCAACAAGCGTTACGGTGATGACTGGCAGCGGCTTATCAGCAATTTATGCGCCAACCACAACCCAGCCCGCCCAAGGAAGCTCCACCGCCAGCTCTGGTTACTACATTCACCTGGAGGGCAGAGGTTGGGGTCATGGCGTTGGCATGTCCCAGCATGGCGCGCGTGCCATGGCGCAAATGGGGTATAATTTCCGCCAAATACTAAATTGGTATTATACAGGTGTTGAAATTACTGACATGTAGTTTTAAAATTGAAAGGCATGATGGTTGCGATGTAAAAAGCAGAGTTGACCGCCATATCAGAAGCGGTAGGCTTCTGATGAGGAGTTCTGGAGGGCGTTTATGAACAAAAGTGACTTTTACTACGAATTACCAGAAGAATTAATTGCACAGCACCCACTGAAAGACCGCACAGGGTCGCGCTTGCTGACTCTTGATAAATCCACAGGAGAAGTTGGACACCGCAATTTTACTGACATTTTAGACATTTTGCGTCCAGAGGATGTGTTGGTGGTAAATAATACCAAAGTTATTCCTGCCCGCTTAATGGGGGTGCGCACCGACGACCCTGCCAAGAATGTAGAAATTTTGCTGCTTGCGGACAAATCTGACGGGGTGTGGGAAGTTATTGTAAAACCTGGCAAATGGGCGCGGGAAGGGCATAAACTAACTTTTGGCGAAGGTGCGCTGACTGGGGAAATTGTCAAGGTAAATGACGACGGCAATCGGCTAATTAAATTTGAATTTTCTGGTATTTTTGAAGAAATTTTGGATAGGCTAGGGGAGATGCCCTTGCCCCCTTATATTACCGCGAAACTTGAAGATAAAGACCGTTATCAAACCGTTTACGCCGCCGAGCCTGGCTCTGCCGCCGCCCCAACCGCAGGTCTGCATTTCACAGAAGAATTGATGGATGAAATCCGTCAAAAGGGCGTTAAAATAGCTAATGTGACCCTTCATGTGGGTCTTGGCACTTTCCGCCCCGTTAAAACAGATAATATCCAAGACCACGAAATGCATTCGGAATTTTATGTTCTTAACCCCGACCAAGCCCAAATCATCAACGATGCAAGGGCTAGGGGCGGCAGAATTGTTGCTGTAGGCACAACAAGCGTCCGCACATTGGAAACTTGCGCAGATGAAAACGGCATTTTACATTCCGCCAGTGGATATACAGCAAAATTTATCTACCCTGGTTACAAATTTAACGCGGTTGACTGTTTAATCACCAATTTTCACCTGCCAGAATCTACATTGGTTATGTTGGTTTCTGCCCTTGCAGGTCGTGAAGCTATTCTAAGCGCATATAATCAAGCCATTGCAGAGCGTTACCGTTTCTTTAGTTTCGGTGATGCCATGTTGATATATTAGACCTGTTCTGAAACCTGCTTTCGTCATATTTTTGAGGATTTTTGTTGAAATGCAAGGGGGCAGGTTCCTCACATACCCCCAGGTATGTGAGGGTTCTGACGCTGTAGCATTTCGGCAAAAAGACCAAAAAGATGGCGGAATGAGGTTTCAGAACAGGTCTATTAACCAAAGACACGCAAAAGGAGGTTTAAAATTGCAAAAAACATTTTATATTACAACAGCATTATATTATTCCAACTCTAGCCTGCATATTGGTCACGCCTATGAGGTTGTGGCGGCTGATGCCATGGCGCGCTACAAGCGTTTGCGTGGGTTTGACGTTAAGTTTTTGACGGGCATGGATGAGCATGGGCAGAAAATTGAGCAAGCCGCAGAAAAGGCAGGGGTGACACCTCAAGAGCAGGTGGATGGCGTGGCGCAGGTCACCCGCGAGCTTTTTGAAACCCTTGACATTGATTTTGACATTTTTTGGCGCACCACCGACCCTCGTCACAAATCCGCTGTTAAGAAAATTTTTAACCAATTGTATGAGCAAGGTGACATTTACAAAGGGGCGTATAAAGGGCTTTATTGCACCCCTTGCGAAACTTTTCAGACTAAAGCGCAACTTGAAGAGGGCAACCTTTGCCCCGTTTGCAAGCGGGAAGTGGGGGAGATTGACGAGGAAGCCTATTTCTTTAGGATGAGTAAATATCAAGATAGACTAACTCGGTTAATTGAGGATAATCCTGACTTTTTATTGCCGAAAAGCCGCGCTACCGAAATGTTAAACAACTTTCTGCGTAAGGGTCTGGAGGATTTGTGTGTGTCCAGAACCAGCTTTAAATGGGGCATACCGCTGGATTTTGACCCAAACCATGTGTCCTATGTTTGGGTGGATGCCCTGTCAAATTATGCCGTTGCTTTGGGCTTTATGAGTGACGATGAAACCGACTACAAAAAATACTGGCCTGCTGATGTTCACATTGTTGGCAAGGACATTGTGCGTTTTCATACCCTTATTTGGCCAGCCCTTCTCATGGCTCTTGACCAACCTTTGCCAAAGCAGGTTTTTGGTCATGGCTGGCTACATGTAGATGGCACTAAAATCGGAAAATCTCTAGGGAATGCTATTGACCCTACAGAGCTTGTGGACACTTACGGCATAGATGCAATCCGCTACTTTTTGTTAAAAGAAGTGCCTTTTGGGCAAGATGGCAATTATACCGAAGAAATATTGGTAAACCGCATAAATGCTGACCTTGCTAATGATATTGGAAATCTGCTTTCCCGCACAGTGGGCATGATTGATAAATATTTTGGCGGCAAATTGCCTGCCGACCACGCTTCCACAGAATTTGATGAGGAATTGCTGGTGGTTGCCCGAAATGCAGCAAATGAAGCAAATGCTCATTATGACCACATGGAATTTGACCAGGCTCTTGGCAAAATTTGGGAGGTTATAGACCGCGCAAATAAATATATTGACAAAGTTGAGCCGTGGAAGCTGGTCAAGGAAGAGGGCAAAGGTGCAGAGCTTGCGGGGAGTTTGTATATTTTGGCAGAATGTTTGCGCATTATCGCCATTCTTGTTGAGCCTGTGATGCCGAATATTCCCGATAAAATCTTTAGCCAACTTAATATTGATGACCACACAAAATGGGATGATGCCGCCACTTTTGGGCTGTTGCCTAAAGAGGTACAGCCAACCAAAGGCGACCCATTGTTCCCGCGAATTGACACCAAAACGAGGTGAAGCCAATGATTAGACCTATGACTACTAATGATGTACCGAGAGTGGCTGAAATTCATGTTTTTGGCTGGCGAAGCACTGCCCGAGGGGCTGTTTCTGACGATTTTTTGTTTAACCAACTGTTAGTTGCAAACAATACAGATTTTTTGGTAAAAGCCCTTGAATCTCAAGATACTGACTGTTTTGTTTATGATGACGGCATTATCAAGGGTTATCTGATGCTTGGTGAATGTCCTAACAGCACCGAAACCCTAATGCTGAAAGCGGTTTATGTTGACCCATTGTTGCAAGGCGGCGGTGTTGGCACTGCCCTGCTAAACTTCTTTGATGAAACCGCTAAAAAACGCGGATATAAAAATGCGCGCCTATTAGTGATTGAAGGCAACGCGACAGCGAGGGCGTTTTACGAAAAGAAGGGCTACATTTTAGACGGCATAAGGAATTATTTGAAAAAGATGGACACCTACGACGTGGGATATACCAGGCAGGTAAACCATGAAAATTGACCGTTTAATGGGCATTTTAACCGTGCTATTACAAAGCAAGCAGGTCACAGCTTTAGAGCTTGCGCGGCGTTTCGAGGTTTCCCGCAGAACCATCAGCCGTGATATTGATGCTTTGTGTCAGGCGGGAATCCCCATAATCACCCAGCAAGGGTTTGGCGGGGGAATTTCCATTGTTGAAGGCTTTAAACTGGATAAATCTGTGTTGACGGCGGCAGAGCTTGGGGATTTGATAGCCGCCCTGCGCGGCATTGGAAGCGTAGGGAATGAAACCCGTATTCAGCGGACTTTGGACAAGCTTGGAGCAGGAGAGAGCGCTGTAATTTCTCTACCAGAACCTGTGGTTATAGACCTTGCAAGCTACTATAAAACCGACTTGACAGCCAAAATCGAAGCTATAAAACAAGCCGTTTTGGAAAGGCGGCTGATTTCCTTTGACTATTACTACAGCAAAGGCAATGACCATAGGCAGATTGAGCCGTATTTTGCGGTTTTTAAATGGGCAGACTGGTATGTTTTTGGCTTTTGTACAGAGCGTCAAGATTGGCGTATCTTTAAACTTAACCGCCTTTGGAATTTGTTGGTGACGCAAACCACCTTTGATTTGCGGGATATTCCACCAGACCGCAGGGATTTCGGAAACCATTGGCAGGGCAACCACACTTTGGTGGCAATTTTTGACAAATCTGTCAGGTATCAGCTTATCGAAACTTATGGGTTAGATTGCTACACGGAAACGCCAGAAGGTTTGCATTTTGAGGTTAGCTTCGATAATATAGACTTTTATTTGTCGTGGTTGCTGTCTTTTGGCGGCAAAGTGAAGGTTTTGCAACCGCCAGAGCTGGCTGAACAAATTAAAACCGCCGCAAAAAATATTTTAAAACAATATTCCTAACAGGACACACAGTTGTCCTGTTTTGTTTGTTAGAATTGTTGTATTAAGAAACAAAGGAGGAAAAAAGTACATGAAAATAAGAGAGGTTTTATTGCTGTTGACAGATAATTGGGCAGACTGGGAAGCCAGTTACGCCATTTCTGGCGTGAATATGGTGGAGCAATACACCGTTAAAACCATTGCCGTGGACAACAAGCCAAAGGCTTCCATAGGTGGCTTGCGAACCGAAATTGACTATATACTCATTCCCTACCAAAACAGCAACAATAAACTTGTCTTTTTGTCCGATTGACTGCGTCACAAGAACACGAGAGCTTCCATACCTATGGGTATGCACGGAACCTTGTTCCTTGCAATCGAACAAAAATCCTGCGTTTCTTGTCACTGTTTTGGCAGGGAATGAGTATACAATTGACCAGTACAAAGACTTGGACAATTGTGCAATGGTTATTCTGACAGGTGGTTATTCTTGGAAGGAGGGCGAGCATCCTGAAATCAAGACCTTTGTTGCCGATGTCCACAGCAAAGGGATACCCGTTGCTGCCATTTGTGGAGCAACTGTCTATTTAGAAAAGCACGGTTTCATTGACCATTCTGACCCAGAGCAAGTCGTCAACAAAAATGGTTTTATTGCGGCTGATGAAAGGTCAGCATTAGAATTTGCGCGGGAGATTTTCTTGGTTCTTAAAGCTCATCCTGATGAGGTAGTTGAAGAGTGGTATAGTTGTTTTAAGAAATCTGATTCGCAATAAAAAGGAGGATTTGCATGGATTTATTTTTGGAGCTTTCGCAAGAGCAGTTTGGTTGGTTAAGGCGGGTGGTGACTGCCACTTACGGAGAAAAGGTAAAATTCGCAAAGGATTGGGAAGATGGCATTGCCACTGTCATTATCTTTGAAAATGGCAGTTATATTTGGTGTTTGCGTTCAGAAATGCCGTATATTCAGGGGAAGGGAACGTTCCATTTTCCTAGGTTTAATGATAGAAATGAATATTATGCTGTTCACGAGCGGCTTAAGAGGGCAGGGCTTGCACCCACCGATATTGGAGATTTTTCTGACAAATCTGGCGTGTTGGTAAACGGGGAAAGGGTAGGGCAGTACACATTCCTGTCCTTCAATGTAGAAGGTCAGGGGTTAAATTTTGAATTGTGCATGGAACCTGACCATGATTGGGCTGTTTTGCAGAATGATGAATGGGAGTTTTAAATTATGGTAAATAATTACGATGATTTTATTAAAGCTTTGATGGATGCTGGGTTTTCCATGGCTGGCGGCGGCAATGACGGCATTTTTGCCGTAATCAACCATGGGTGGAATGAAGAAGTTGACAGCCCAATTCATTGGCATACAGGAGACCCAGAAACCGACCCCTGGGAATGGCGGATGCGGGTTCTTGATGAGCGTGATGACATCAGCTATTCTAAAGTTTTCTTTAAAAAGGCAGGGTTCATTACCAGGGAATGGTATCCATATTTCCTGTCGGCACGCCGCGGCGGCTTATCTTTTGAGGACACTTACGAAAAGGGTGAAATGAGCCATTTTGCCAAACGTATTTTTGAAGTAGTAGAAGGGGCTGGCACTCTGCCTGTTCCTGAAATTAAGCGGGCGGCTGGTTTTGGTAAAGATGACAAATCTGCTTTTGATAAGGCATTAACAGAGCTGCAAATGGGCATGTTTATCACAATTTGCGGCAGAAAGCACAATCCCAATAATAGCAATTGGTCAGCCACCGTATTTTGCACCACGGAGCATTTTTGGGGTGCAGGCGTTTTTGAGGAAGCCGACAACATTCCTAAAGAGATAGCTGCTGAAAAAATCAAAGAACAGATTTTGCGCCTAAACCCAGACGCTACCGACAAGAAAATTCAAAAGTTTATTTTTGGGTAATAATGTTTTTAGAAGGCTAAGAAATTCGAGGAGGGAACAGAGATGATTAAGTCTAAACATGATATGTTTGACCCAGAAAAGTTTGTCCAGGACGTGGTGACGCAAAACGCAGATGCCCTTACCACTCATTTTGCCCATGATGCTGTAATTTGTTGGCATGACAGCAATGAGCAGTTTTCTGTGGGGGAATATGTTCAGGCTAACTGCGAATATCCAGGTGATTGGCAGGGCAAAATCCAGCGGGTGGAGAAAATCGAGGGCGGCATATCCATGATTACCAAAATTTGGTCTGAACAATCTGCTCATTTTGTGTCTGCTTATATTATGCTGAAAGACGGTAAAATCACACGTCTGGATGAATATTACAGTGACCTGGGCGAAGCTCCCCAGTGGCGCAAAGATATGAAAATAGGTAAACCAATAGAATAAAACACAAGAGGAGAATGACTTAAATGAGCAAAATAGCAATGGAAAAAGCAGGCGAAATCATTGCTTCAAAGACGGATTATGTAGGCGGCGGCATGGAGGGCTTTGTAGTATTAAATTTGATTGACGAAGAGGGCTATCCAAGCGGCTCTGCCATTACAATTTCCAAAGCCCAGGGCATTGAATGGGTTAGCATGTTAACGTCGATGAATAGCAACAAAGTCCGCCGTATAGGCAAAAATAGCAAAGCGGGCTTGGTTTTTGCCTCGCCAGAATACAACATTTCCCTTGTTGGCACAATTGAGATTATCACCGACCCGACCATTAGAAAAGACCATTGGCAGGACGTTATGACAGAAAATCACGGAAGTTACGACAGCCCTGATTATTGCATGTTGCTGTTCAAAACAAACCGCTACAATATTTATTTGGCGAATGAGGGGCTTGAAGTCCAGGGGAGATTATCTCAAATTTCATAAAGGTTCTACCTCGTCCTCTCTGGAATATACTGGTAACAGTATTAAAAGGGGGGGATTTTTATGAGTGAAGAAAGACGGGCGGGAAGGCATAAATTGACGGTAGACCAACGGGAAAACGCCGTTATTACAGGGGTTTTGGATGTTATTTCTTTTGATGAAGGTCAGGTTGTTTGTGAAACAGACATGGGCGTGTTGGTTTTGCAGGGCGACAACCTTCATGTAGCAGCTTTAGATTTGGATAAAGGTACATTAAATATTTTTGGGCGGGTTACCGCAATGAATTACGAAGAAGATGCCCAGACAGGGCGCAAAAAAGGCTCAATGTTCGGCAAAATTTTTAAATAGAGGTGGGCTATGACTGCTGATTTGACAGGTCAAGCCTTGACCTTTTTGATAACTGTTTTGGCAGGTTTTGCCTTTGGTTTGGTTTATGACGGCTTTCGGATTTTTCGCAAAATGCTGCGCCATTCCCCGTTGCTGACCGCCGTTGAGGATGTGCTTTTTTGGGTGCTGTCTGCCTTGTTGCTGTTTGCTTTGCTGATGCATGTAAATTTCGGTCAGGTGCGTTTTTTCACCTTCCTTGGCGTTGCCCTTGGGATAATTTTATATTTATGCACTCTAAGCCGCGTAATCATGCCCTTTGGCACAAGATGCGCCCTTGGCTTGCGAAAAAGTGCTGGAAAGGCAAAAAGGGGCTTGCACACCAGTGCCAAACGTGTTAAAATGAAAGGTACAAGTTTGGCGAGGGGTGTGAAGGTTTCTATGGAGCAAAAGATTAAGCGAGTTGACAAGGTTGTTAAAGGCAGAAAAGTTGCCTTTGGTTTGAAAACCGTTTTGCAACTGCTTATTTTGATTGTTATCATAGGGGTTGCCTTGTATTTGGCAACTGGTCTTTTAGGGCGCATTAACGAAACCAACGCACAAACTGCGCAAATTGAAGCGCAAATTGTCCAGCAGGAAGAACGCCAAAGAGAGCTTATGGACGAGGCAGAATATACCCAAAGTATAGAGTTCATCGAAAATGTAGCCCGCCAACATCTGCATCTATTACATAGGGATGAGATTATTTTTATTATGATAGACGAGGATTAGAAATGTTTGAATTTAAACCCAACAGTGACCTAAAAAAGAATTATGACCTGCTGCAAAAGGCAATTGACAGCCATTTGGAGGATGAGGACAACCTGATTGCGAATTTAGCTAATATTGCAAGTTTTATATACACTGCCCTGCCAGATGTGAATTGGGCAGGGTTCTATTTGGCGGAAAATGGGCTTCTTATACTTGGACCTTTTTGCGGCAAGCCCGCCTGTGTTCGCATTTGCTTCGGTGCGGGGGTTTGTGGCACGGCGGCGCAGAATGGCGAAGTTGTTGTTGTGCCAAATGTACATGAATTTGATGGGCATATAGCCTGCGATGGCGAAACCAACTCAGAAATTGTGCTGCCTATCTTCAAGGGCGGCAAGGTTTTTGGGGTTTTGGATGTGGACAGCCCTATTCTTAACAGGTTTTCTCAAACTGACATAGAAGGGCTAACAAAAATCGCGGATAGCATAAGCCGATATTTAGAAAGGTTGGCGTAAAATGAACGGTTTAGACATACTAAAGCAAAGAGGCTTCATTGCCCAAATGACCCACGAGAACGAAATGGACAAGCTTTTTAGTGAAAAAAAGGTTATTTTTTACAATGGTTATGACCCTACGGCGGATTCCCTTCATATTGGGCATTATGTGACGTTGATGGCGGCGGCATGGCTTCAAAAGGCGGGGCATGTTCCTGTTATTTTAATGGGCGGCGGTACTGGCATGGTAGGCGACCCTGACAAGGCAGACAAAATGCGCCCCCTGATGACTTTGGAAGAAATTGACCACAATGTCAGCCGCTTCAATGCGCAAGTGAGCCGCTTTATTGACTTTTCTGAAGGCAAGGCGATTATGGTTGACAATGGCGATTGGCTTCGCCATCTGAATTACACCCAGTTTATACGGGAATATGGAATACATTTTTCTGTTAACCGTATGCTTTCTGCTGACAAATATAAAACCAAATTTGAAGGTAGCGGGCTAAACTTTTTTGAGCTTAATTATGTTGTTATGCAAGCATATGACTTTTTGGAGCTTAACCGCCGCTTTGACTGTGACGTTCAGGCGGGGGGGAATGACCAATGGTCCAATATCGTGGCGGGGGTTGACCTTATCCGCCGCGTTGAGGGCAAAGATGCCTATGGTTTCACCTACAACCTGCTCTTGAAGGGTGATGGGGAGAAAATGGGGAAAACCGTCGGCGGTGCTACTTGGCTTGATGCGAACAAAACAGCCCCCCATGATTTTTACCAATATTTCCGCAATGTGCAGGATACAATTTTGCGCCAATACCTTTCAATGCTCACCTTTTTGCCTATGGAAGAAATTGACGAGCTAACTGCCCATGAAGGGGCAGGGCTTAACAAGGCGAAAGAAGTCCTTGCATATGAAGTTACAAAAATTGTCCATGGGCAAGCTGTGGCTGACGAGGTTAGCAGCGTGCGCATACCCACCAAAACCCTGCAAAAATCAGATTTTGCTGAGGGTATTAATATTTTAGATTTGCTTGTTTTGACGGAGCTTGTGCCTTCCAAATCAGAGGCTCGTAGAAATGTTCAGCAAGGGGGCATAATGCTAAATGACCAAAAAGTAACCGACCCAGCCCATATGATTTCCGAAGGTGAAGGGTTGGTAATACAAAAGGGCAAGAAAATTTTTATAAAAATCACATTGGAATAAAATTATCGCCATTACCCCCTGTGAGGTAATGGCGATTTTGTTTATAAGTTACGTGTGGCATCTTCCTTTACGGCATTGTTAAATTGGTGTAAAAGCACTAAATACAAAATCAAAGCCAAGATATTGGCTATGGATGCGAATGTACCAATGTGCAGTCCTCCCATGGGTAAATTGGGCATCAAGAGCAATATCATATCGTTTTGCGCCACCATATCAGCTAGTATTGCTGGTGACAAAAACAGCATCACTAAACTATAGATGATAATTACACCTGTCACGATAGTGAATACTAAAGAGCCACGTAATGGGGCGAAGCTTCCGCTATATAACCCATCCCGCAAGCCCTTAACCATCATCAAAGCCATTATTGACTGCAAAAGCGTGGCGGAGTAGACAAATATAATATCAAGCAACATGTTTGGGGGCTGCTGGGCAGTGATTACGCCGCCTAAAATTGCATCAATCATTAAACCAAGCAACGCCATCCCAATCGCAAAGCCGAAAACACAGATGTTGATAATAAGATGAACCTGTATGAGTTTTAAGGCTGTAAAAATCTTTTTGCCGTCTACCTGGTCACTGTCTTTGTTTTTGCTGGCATCTAAAATAAGCCACAAGCCAATAAGGGGCAATGCCGCCAATGCCGCCCCGATGATACCAGCGAAAATTACGATGGTATTCATTATGGCATTAAAAAACGGGTCAATAGACGGGGCAGAAAACATGACAAAAAGCCCCGCAAGTGCTAAAATCGTTGATAAAGTTTGTAGCCCCACAGCTAGAAGGAATATTTTTCCGCCGCCAAACTCCCTAATTTTATCCATAAATCCCTCCGTTAAAAAATGACTTTGCCTTGGAGCAAACCAATGCCCATCAAGCGCATACCAATCATAGGAAAACCTAATAAATCATCTTGGCTAATGTAGGCGGTTGTGTGAGTGTCTGTAATAGAAATGGTCAGGCGGTATAGCTTTTCTCCTGTGGCTTCGTTGGCGACCTCTTCCACATTTAAAATATCAGCAAGGATTGTGAAAATTCCGCTTTGCTCCACCATATTAAGGAAATACCCCTCGAAAACTGACAACAGGTCCTCCTCTTCAAGGCGTTCGCTAAGCTCCTTTTCTTGTTCGTGGGCAATCCTGTAAAAGTCAGCTTCTGCTTCAATGTCACCCATGCGGGCGCGGGCGGCAAGGTCTTTTTGCATACGCTCCTCTGCTTGTTGTTGGTGGATGTCGGCATCTTCCCCGCTTTTGTCCACAGGCATCAAAACAGTGCCGTAAAGCATCAGCATAGCCATATTTACGCGGTTTACACCTTCCTCAAATGTCACAACTTCCCCATGATTGCGCAACTTTCTGTAATTGTCCTCCAGCTCCATCATATTGTTAATACGAAATTCAAAAAGATTTGCGGAATTTGCATCTTCTGCCAGGCAAAAGCCGTGTTGGTTTTCGTCGGTGTCAATATAAGCATTTTTAATATAATTATCCTGATGACCCTGGGCAAAAATCCCCCAATCTGTCACCATATGTTTTTCAACGGGCTGACCTTCCTTGTTTTTAGTCATGCGGCGAAAACCCTGGACGCTGACCCCAAAGCCGCTGCCTAAATATTTATAGCGGTCAAAATAGATGCGGCCTTTTTTGTCTTGTTTACGCTCATAAGAGAAATCGGGGGCGAAGGAGGCTTCCCGCAACACTTTGTTGATTTTGCGCTTGCTATCTATAATGCTTGCGATGCCCACGGCTTTGTAAAAACTGCCCTGGGCTTGTTGTTGCCCGTTGCTATCTTGGCTCAATTTTCTCGACCCCCCTCATATAGGGAATTAGCACTTCTGGCACGGTTATAGTGCCGTCAGCGTTTTGATAATTTTCAATAATAGCGGCTATGGTGCGCCCGAGAGCAAGCCCAGAACCGTTTAAGGTGTGGACAAATTGGGGCTTTTCGCCAACGCCATCTTTGTAGCGGATGGCGGCTCTGCGGGCTTGGAAGTCCTCAAAGTTAGAACAGGAAGAAATTTCCACATACCTTTGATAGCTTGGCATCCAAACCTCAATATCATAGGTCATTGCAGAGGCAAAGCCTAAATCCCCCGCGCAAAGGCGCACCACGCGATAGGGCAATTTTAGCAATTTCAACACCTGTTCAGCATGAGAGGTTAGCTTTTCAAGTTCCCCATAGCTTTCCTCTGGTTTGGTAAACTTGACCAGCTCCACCTTGCTAAATTGATGCTGGCGAATTAGCCCGCGGGTATCCCGCCCTGCAGACCCCGCCTCTTTGCGGAAACACTGGGAATAAGCCGTATAGCTAATGGGCAATTTCGCCCCATCCAAAATTTCTTCACGGTGAATATTTGTTACAGTAACCTCTGATGTGGAAATTAAATAATAATCTGTATTTTCAAGTTTGAACATATCCTCGGCAAACTTAGGAAGCTGCCCAGTGCCGATGAGGGCGCGCTCGTGGGCGATAACCTGAGGAAAAACCACCTCATATCCATGCTCTTCTGTATGCAGGTCCAGCATAAAATTCATCAAAGCCCGCTCTAATTTAGCCCCTCCTGACTTCAGCACCATAAAGCGGCTGCCTGTGATTTTTGCGGCGGTTTCATTGTCCAAAATGTCTAGCTCTTTCCCTAAATCCCAGTGGGGAACTGGCTCAAAATCAAACTTTGTCGGCTCTAAATGTTTGCGAATTTCTACATTGTCATTTTCGTCCTTGCCGTCAGGGGTGTTAGGGCTTGGAAGATTGGGAAATTGCAACAAAAAGCCGTCCAGCTCATCTTCTATCACGGTAAGTTCGGCATCAAGCCCTTTAATGGTCTGACTAAGCTCCCGCAGCTCGTCCCTTGCTTCTGCCCCTGCCTTAGAAGCGGCATTTCGCTTCGCCTTCAGCTCCTCCACCTGCAAAATAAGCCCCCTGCGCTTTTTGTCCATGTCCAGAAAAGGCGTTAAATCGTAATCTCCGCCGCGGCGCGCCATGGCGGCTTGTGACCCCTCAAAATTATTGCGCAAATCTTTTATATCAAGCATATTAAATTCCTCCTGTTTTGTTTGGTATGAAATGAGTATACATCTAAACATTCTACCATAATTATGAAAATTTTGCAATAGGTTATTGACTAATGAATAAACGGTGGTATAATGAAGTTACAAAAGGAGGGGGAATATGACTAAATCCCAAATATTTGAAAAATTAAAAACTTTAGTGCCTTATTTTTTAGTGGGGCTTGCGTTGATAATCGCTTTTAGGGTGTCGGGGTCTTTATATGTTATCGGGGATTTTGTGCAGGCGGTATGGGCGATTTTATCACCATTTTTCTACGGTTTTCTAATTGCATATATTATAAATATCCCTGTAGGGTTTTTCCAGAAATTGTATAGTCAGTCCACAAATTCATTTATTTTAAAAAAACAGCGCGGCTTCGCGCTACTTACAACTTTTTTGATAATTTTAGGAATTTTGGCGGCTGCGTCAGCTTTTGTTTTCCCTGCTATTATAAGCAGTATCGGAGAATTGCAGGAAAACTGGGGAACATATATGGAGGGCATCAACGCCGCAATTGCTAATATTAATGCTTTAGAGCTTTTTGAAAATGATGTGGTTGAAATTGCAACAGGTGCTGTGATGGGATGGCTTTCGGATTTTCAATTTGAGAATCTGCAACAAATTGTGGGAACAATTACAGGGGTTGGAACGACGGTTTTCGGGGCTTTTGTCGCCCTTATCGCTTCCATATACATTCTGCTGGATAAAGACCGCATAAAAGCCCTTGCTAACAAGCTTTTGAGGGTTTTTACCCCCCATGATTTTTGGCAGGGGGCTGTTGCGGCAGGAAAGCGGCTAAATGGATATTTTAGGCAATATATCCGCACTCAAACCGTTGATGGGCTGATTCTTGGAACTGCCGCAACAATCGCGCTATATTTTATCGGTTCGCCTTTTTTCCTTATTCTTGGTATAATGTTGGGAGTTGTGAATTATATCCCCATTTTTGGCTCATTGGTCGGCACAACAGTAGCTGTTATTGTGGTAATGATTACGCAAGAGTTCACAACGGGTCTAATTGCCGCCGCCGTGCTGTTTGTTATCCAACAGTTGGATGCCAATGTCCTCCAGCCTCGCCTTATGGGGGATAGTTTCTCCTTCAGCCCTCTGTTAGTGATTATCAGCATCACCGTAGGCTCTGCTTTGGCGGGTATTTTGGGCATGATAATGGCAATCCCCATGGCGGCGATTCTAAAAGATGTTTTTGATGAGATTGTGGACTTTTATGACCGCAGGAAGTCAGTCAAACAACGGCGGGAGGGCGAGATCTAGGTAGTGTCTGCGTAAGAGTGTGACGTAGATTTTCGAGATGATTTTTCGTTGTTCAAGGAGCATCTTGACGCAGTGTGCCCATAGGCACATAAGGAAAGTGCGACGCAGAACAACGGGAAATCAGCCGAAAAGCTGCGTTGCAATCTTGCGTAGACACTACCTACTGCTTCATTCTGTTGCTCATTACTAAACAGTAAATAATAGCAAGCGCAGTTGAGTAAGCCAGACAGATAATGGTAAAAACCAAGAAATTTCCTGTCATTGGCAGGGTTGATGCGTTGCTTAGTCTGTTTAAATCCTCCGCTAAAAAGTGGATTGGCGGCAGGATGTAATACACAAACTCCAACACTGTGATGTGGCTAAAAATCACATTTAATGGGATGGCGATGATTGCAACAAAAGCGATGTGGGCGGCAAAGGCGGTTTCTTTTCGGAAAATGCGGAAGTTGAAAAACACCCCGAGAGTGACACCAAGCAAGCCCACAAGAAAATAAACTGACAAATGCGTCAGTATTTCAATAATCGTTAAATGGCGCGGAAAAACGCCAAAGACAACGGGCAACACAGATGTCACAATATAAAACGGAACCAAAAATATCACAGCGGATAAAATTTTGCTTATGTGGTATTTGGTTTCGTTTTTTGTGTGCAGCAGGGTGATTTGCTGCTGGGTGGCGTCTTCACTGGCTACCAAAGTTGCGGCTATGGTGGTTGCCAAAATAAAAATAGCAATGGAGGTAAGGTGCAAGTTGCCCCAAATGTCCACAGGGGCGGTTTGGTAATTAAAACCAAGAAACACAGTAAAAAGCACCAATCCAGGCAAATATTTCGCAGACCTGGTGTAGCCTGCAATGTTAAACCTAATTAAAGATAGCATTTTGCAAACCCTCCCCGTCAAGCAACAGCACTCTATCGGTTATCTGCCTAGCCAATTCCTTATCATGGCATGATAACAGGATTGCCGTGCCATATTCTGACATTTTGGTCAAAAGCCCAATCAATGCCGCTATAGACTCTTCATCTAAACCAGAAAAAGGCTCATCCAAAACAACCAAGTCCTGCTTTGTAAGAAAAGCCTGGATAATGTTAATTTTTTGTATTGTTCCCTTGGAGCATTTAGCTATTTTGCGGTCTTTAATGTCATTTGGTATTCCAAAACTCTCAAAATGACTGTCGATTTGGCGGTTAATAAAGTCGCGGGGCAACCCTTGAATTTCGCCCATATGTGTTAGATATTCCCCAGCTTTGAAGGGGATTTTAGGGAATCGGTCTGGCACATAAGCGGTCTTTGCGCCTACCAAGCGAGCCACCTTGCCGCTAGAATGTTGCAAAATCCCAGCGGCAACCTTCAGCAAGGTGGTTTTCCCGCAACCATTTTTCCCCATTATTACGGTGGGCTTACTAGCATCAACTTTCAAATCAACACCAGCAAAAATCTGGCTTTTGCCAAACCGCTTACCCACATCAGTTAAAACGACCATATGTCCTCCCATGTTACCCACGGCGAAAGCTCTTTGTCGATTTTGCCGTCAATTAGCACAAAACCATTGCGCAACCAGCCTTCTGCATCACGCCAATTAACAACAACCTCAACAACAGAATAGAGGTCATTTTGGTCTATAATTTCAAAAACGGCAGTTTCCCAGTCTGGACGGGAGTGTATGTTTCGCGCCGCCATTACAAATAATTCCCCTTCGTATTCCGTAAAAATGGGAATTTCTTCTGTCAGCATCCTATCAATCCAACCACGGGTGTACCATAGGGATAATTGCCTGCGCACAGCGTCTAAATCCTCAAAACCTGATGAGGGATTAAGGCGGGCATAGCCAAGGTCGGCAAGGCGGTCTGGCACATCCCAACTTAAATGGTCCATTCCAAACCAAATTTCAAAATTCCACCAACGCTCCCAAAAATCCACAGAAGTCAAGATGATTTGGAAATAGGTTGGGTCTTGCCAAATCAGCTCATCACTCCACCACGCAACTGGGCTTGTGCCAATGTCAATTTTTCCATCTACAAAATGGGTGTGAAAGCGCACGGTTTCAATGTCCGTCCACCAATCATCCCCCCGCGGATAACCTATTTGAAATTCAGTTTCCACAATCACAAGATTATCGCCTGCGTACACAAGCAGATGGCTTGCATCATCCCAAATATAGCGCAATGTGCCTATGCGTGTTTCGTGAACGATAAGCCTTCCATCCTCCTCGCTAAATGCAGAGGGCAGGTGAGTGTCGAGATAATTTTCTGTGTAAAATTGTAACAGATATTGACGCAACTCTTCAAATGTTTGGAAATTACTTGCTACCGTGTCGGGGGAATTCCACCATAGCTCCCAAAAATTACCAACGGTGACTATTATGTCGCCCATTTGCTCCAAAGTGTGCTGCTCGGTTTCAGGCGGATATTCTTCATAATTACTATTACCATTGCCGTTACATGCGGTAAATGCCGCTAACAAAGTGACTGTGAACAGCGCTACGTACAAAAGTTTTTTCATTGTAAAAGTCCTTTCCATTTTCTTGCGATGACTTTCTGAAATTGTATGATGAAACCATTTAAAAATTCTCAGACTGTAGGCAAAGTACCCATAACGTCATTGCGGGCTTGACCCGCAATCCCATCGACAGCCACAAAGACCTATTTTGTGGGCTTGGAACAAATGATGAGGTCCCGCGTCAAGCGCGGGATGACGGGTTTGGAGGTTCATCGTCAGTATGAATTCTTTTATTATGCTATTTTTTGGCTGACTGCTGCTTTCGGGCAACTATGTAGATTACGCCATTTATGACTACCCCCAAGGCGGGCAGAGCTGATATTGTCCAGACAAACGCAGGGCCATCCCTAACCTCTCCGTGGACTCGCACATCATCAAAGTTTCTTGGGTTTAACAACAATTCAATGGTGTCTTGTTCAAGCATACGAGGGTTTATACCAAATATCCGTTGGAATGAGTTTTCGATTTCAAGCTCAACCCATTGAAGCCCATCGGATTCACGCTGAACAACCACCCCTTCCGCCCTTATAAAATCGCGGGTGTACTCTATATTTCGCATATGGAAGAACAATCCAAGCAAAACAAGTGCCGCTGTAACAATTAGGAAGAACAAAGTCAAACTTCTTGCATTGCGGGATTTGCCATACCAACGGTTATCACTTTGCGGCTTTTGTGGTTTAAGAGCTTCTGGATGGTTAAAAATTTGCGGCAGTTGAAACCTCATGTTACACCTCCATTAAAATTTAATAAATTCTGGCTTGCGGTTGCGAAAGCGGGTAATGTGGGCAAACCCCGCCTCTTCCAGTACGGCTTGGGCTTTATCAAAGTTGCCCCCTACATTGTCTGGGTGGTGGGTGTCGCTGCCTACGGTGATTATTTCGCCGCCAAGTTGACGGTAGCGGCGCACAATGTCCACCTGTGGGTGGGTGCGTCCAAGACCGTATGCATAACCAGATGTGTTGATTTCGATACCTTTACCTTTGCCGATGATGGTTTTTAAAATTTCGTCGATAATATCCACATAATCCATGTATTTCAAAGGCGCATAATCACCAGGGATGTGGCGTTCCACATAACGTTCAACATAACCAATATGACCCAACACATCAAAACAATCGCAGACTTGCACAGTTGATAACATATTCTCAAAATACAAAGTGAAAACCTCGTGGCGGGTGCGGCTTCGATGTAAGTCGGGATAATAAAAATCAATACCTTTGATTTCGTGCATAGAGCCGATGATTACGTCAAAATCATAGCTTTCAGCGATTTTTGCCCCTGCTTCTGCTAAATCTGGACGCAAACCAAGTTCAACACCAACCAAAATTTTTATTTTATTAGCATATTTTTCGCGGGCTTGCTCCGCTGCCTTCACATTGGCGGCAACACCTTTAGGGCTTAAAATCCGCTGGTCGGGGTAGCTAAAGTCTATATGGTCGGTTATGGCATATTCTTCCAAGCCTATATCTATTGCCTTTTGTATCATTTGGTCTATGGTTGCCAAGCCGTCAAAGCTGTAGTTCGTGTGGGTGTGATAGTCAAATTTTATCATTATGCTAAATCCTCCTTGATTTGCGCCTTGTTATATGCTAAAATTATATCATAGGAAGGCGGTGCTGACAATGTTAAACAAAAAAAATATTGATGACATTAATGTGACGGGCAAGCGAGTGCTGTTGCGTTGCGATTTTAATGTGCCTATGGAAAATGGCGCGATTACAGATGATGTAAGGATTAAAGGGGCTTTGCCCACCATCAAAAGCTTGATGGACAGGGGTGCAAGGGTGATTTTGTGTTCCCATATGGGCAAGCCTAAGGGGGTTGACCTAAAATTCACTTTAAAGCCTGTGGCAGAGCGACTTTCGCAACTTTTGGATGTAAATGTGGTTTTTGCGTCGGATGATACTGTTGTTGGCGAAAACGCCCGCGAAGCCGCGGATAAGATGGCTGACGGAGATGTGATTTTGCTTGAAAACACCCGTTTTCGTGGCGAGGAAACCAAAAATGGTGAAGAGTTTTCAAAAGAACTTGCTTCCCTTGCGGACGTTTTTGTGATGGATGCCTTTGGTGCGGCTCATCGCGCCCATTGCTCCACTGTGGGGGCGGGGCAGTTTGCGAAGGAAACCGCCGTGGGTTACTTGGTAGAGCGTGAAATTAATTTCCTGGGAAATGCCGTCAACAATCCAGAGCGTCCATTTGTTGCTATTCTTGGTGGGGCGAAAGTTAGCGATAAAATCGCGGTTATTGACAATTTGCTTGACAAAGTTGACACGCTGATAATCGGCGGCGGCATGGCTTACACCTTCATTAAGGCGCAAGGGCATGACGTGGGCAAATCCCTGTTAGAAGAGGATAAAATCCAGTATGCAAAAGAAATGATGGACAAGGCCAAGGCGAAAGGTGTTAACTTGCTGTTGCCTGTGGATACTGTGGTTGCGGACAAATTCGACCGTGATGCAGACCACAAAACTGTTACCAATGACCAAATTCCTGCGGATTGGATGGGGCTTGATATTGGTGAGCAGACCAGCGAAATATTCTCCGAAGCGGTAAAATCCGCTAAAACCGTTATTTGGAATGGGCCTATGGGGGTTTTTGAGTTTGAAAACTTCGCAAATGGCACAAAAGCCGTGGCTCGCGCCCTTGCAGAGGCAGGCGCAACCACAATAATAGGCGGTGGTGACAGTGCCGCGGCTGTGAACATCTTTGGCTTTGGCGATAAGATGACCCACATTTCTACAGGCGGCGGGGCTTCCTTGGAGTTTCTTGAAGGTAAGGATTTGCCAGGGGTATCAGCAATTGGCGACAAATAGGCGGGTGATTATGAGGAGGAATAAAAATGCGCAAGAAAATAATTGCAGGCAACTGGAAAATGAATAAGACCCCTTTAGAGGGCAAGGCTTTTGCAACTGACATGGCGGTTAGGTGTGATGTGCCAGATGTGGATGTGGTTTTTTGTGTACCATTTGTAATGCTTTGCCCTGTTAGCGGGGCGACGAAGCCCACCAGTGTGGCTTTGGGCGTGCAAAACATGCATTTTGAAGATGCTGGGGCGTATACAGGGGAAATATCTTCCCCTATGCTTGCCCATTTCGGCGTGAAATATGTGATTATTGGGCATAGCGAACGCCGCGCCTATTTTAATGAAACCGACGAAACAGTGAACAAGAAGGCCATCAAGGCGCTATCCTCGGGTCTTATTCCCATTGTGTGCTGTGGCGAAAGCCTTGCCCAGCGGGAACAGGGCGTGACCATGGAGCATATTCGTATGCAAGTGAAGCTTGCTTTGGCGGGGATTTCGGCTGATGATGCGGCAAAAGTGGTTATCGCTTACGAACCTATTTGGGCAATTGGCACAGGTAAAACAGCCACAACAGACCAAGCTGAGGAAGTTTGTGCAGGTATACGCAAGGTGCTTGCTGAAATTTACAACGAGGAAACTGCCAATCAAATCCGCATACAATATGGCGGAAGCGTAACAGCGTCAAATGCGGCTGACTTGTTTGCCCAGCCTAATATTGACGGCGCTTTGGTGGGAGGCGCATCCCTAACGGATGATTTTGAAAAGATTGTTAAGTATAATCAATAATAATAAAAATGAATAATAAAAATGGCAGAACACATAGTAAAAATGTGTTTTGCCTTCTTTTATTTTCTGAAATTACAATTTACCAACCAGCCCAATGCCAGACCGTAAAGTTGGTTGACCAGATGTCCATTTGGCGGGGCATGACTCACCATCATTTTCCACGGTAAATTTGGCTGCCTGCACCTTGCGCAACAGCTCGCGGGAATTTCTTCCAACGCTCGGATGATGCACTTCATAAGCCATAATTTCCCCATTGGGCGCGATAACGAAAGAAGCGCGGTGTGCAGTTCCTTCTTCCTCGTTTAGCACCCCAAACATTTTGCACAGTTGTTGCGTTGGGTCTGCAATCATCGGGAAGCGGACTTTTTGTACAGTTCGGGATGCATCATGCCACGCTTTGTGGGAAAAGTGTGTGTCAGTTGATACGGAATAAATTTCGCATCCTTCTTTCTTAAACTCATCATAGGTTTCTACCAGATCCCCCATTTCTGTGGGTCAGACGAAGGTGAAATTTGCTGGATAAAAAAATATAGCTGACCATTTTCCTGCCAAGTCCTTATTGGTAATATCAATAAATTCCGCGTTATGATATGCCTTTACCTTAAATTCACCGAGCTTTGTACCTATTAGTGACATAGTTTTCCTCCCTAAACTAAACTGCTTGTATTAATATTTTACCAAAAATTTTTAATTTTGTCAAGCCTACTTGAAAAATCTCTAAAAATATGGTCAACTAGGGTTATTGCCGTCATGGCTTCCACAACAACAGCGGCGCGGGGGGCGATTGCGGGGTCGTGGCGTCCTTTTTTTGCGATTTTGCCAGTAGAGGAGGGAGGTTTGAAGTCCACAGCGAAGCGAATGGGTTTCCCGCTGGAAATACCAGCTAAAACGCCGTCATTACGACCTTCAGCAAACCTAATAGACCGCGCCCCTCCAATGGACATGACGGCTTTTGACAAATCTGCATTTAATTTGTCAAAGACAGGCTGTCCAATGCCCGCTTTTACTCCAGAAACTTTGCAAACAACACCGCTGTTTAGCGAAGTTCCAGCGGTTTTGGCGCGAAGTAATAGTTTTTCGGCAGCTTTCATGTCTGTCATACCCCCGATATGTGAAATTTCAGCTTTTACAGACACATCAAGCTCTGCTAAAATATTTTTAGCGATAACCCCAGCGGCGACACGGGATACCGTTTCCCGCCCAGAAGCTCGACCACCTCCGCGGTGGTCCCTGTGGCCATATTTTGCGGCATATGTAAAGTCGCCATGCCCCCTGCGGAATTTATTGTGCAAATTATCGTAATCCTGTGGTCTTTGGTCGGTATTGGGTATAATAATAGCGATGGGTGTACCTAGAGTTCTGCCCTCAAAAACTCCTGAAAGTATGATGATTTCGTCTTTTTCCTTGCGCCCGCTGGTTATTTTTTTGCCAGGTCTGCGACGTTTCATATCATCCGTAAAATCGCCTTCGCTCAAAGTTAGCCCCGAGGGGCAGCCGTCCACAATAACTCCAAGAGCAACACCGTGACTTTCCCCGAAAGTTGTCACCCTAAAAATATTTCCGAAAGTGTTTCCCATATAAAATTTTACCCCTTCCATTTTTCTGAAATTCATGTTATAATATAAAATTAACAACAAGGAGGTGCCCTATGACCCTATCAAAACAAATGGAGCAAGTTCTTGCTCCCATTTACAAACAGCGCGTACCTGTAATATTTCTAAAGGGCGTAAATATTTTGGTTTCATTGTTGCCGCCTGTGTTCACTGGTCGTCTGCTAGACAATCTTAACGCATATGACGGCGACCAAGCCTTTTTCTACATCGGCATAATCGCCGCCGTTCTAGCGATTTACTTTTTGCTAAACTGGGCGCAGGATTATTTTTGGTATCGAATGGAATACACAGGAACAGGTTTAATACGCTCTTTCCTTTTTGCCAGCGCAATCCGCAAAGATTACGTCTCTTTACAAAAGTACAGCGTTGGAGATATGGAAAATCGGATTGTACATGATGCGGGAGTTTATGCCCATGCAAAAATTTCCATGACCCCTATGCTGGTGCTTAACATCGTGCATATATTGGTTATTTTGGGCTTGCTGTTTTCGAGGGATGTGCCGATGACCCTTGCCACCATTGCCTTTGCTGCAGTTTTCTTCTTGGTTTACAAGTTTATTAACAAGCACATCCGCAAGGCAGCCTTGAAGGAAACCGAGGGCTATTCTGAGGTGTTGACTTACGCCAGTGAAACCATTGCGGGGGTTGACACTGTACAGCTTTACGGCGAAGAGGAGTATTTTGCCCACCGTTTTGAACATACGGTGGATAAATATGAACATTTCCTCATTAAATTGCGTAAGTGGAAGGGGCTTGCCCTTGCTGCCAACAACAAAATTATGGGCTTGTTGCCTTTAGCGGCGGTTTTCGTTGGTCTTTACCTTTATCGCGCAGACATTATAATCGTGGGTATCGGCAGCATTGTGTCCTTTTACCTGCTTTTGCCTTCTCTTGCAGACCCCATTAAATCCCTTACAGAATTTAACATTGACGCTCAAAATGCCAAGGCAGTGGAGGGTCGCTTAGTGGCGTTGCTAGCAGAAGAAACCGTCCACGACAGCCATCTAGAATTTATTGACAAAATCCACAGCCTAGAATTTTCTAATATTTGCTATAAATACGAAGATGGCACCGAGGTTTTGTGGGATGTTAACTTTGAAGTTAAGCCTGGGGATGCTTTGGCAGTGACTGGGCCATCTGGTGCTGGCAAAACCACATTTTTGCGCATGCTTAAACGTCAGCTTCATCCAAGTTGGGGGCAAATTTTAATTAACGGCAAAAACTATCAACATGTTGACGACAAAAGCTATATCGAGCGCATTGCCGTGCTTACTCAAAACGTTTTTATCTTTGACGATACTATAACCGCCAATATCAAGTTTGGCAAAGATATTAGCGACGAAGAAGTGCAGAAAATAGCCGAATTATGTGCCTTAGGTCATTTGGATTTAAATGATTGGGCAACAAAATTATCTGGTGGAGAGCGTCAACGCCTTGGGCTTGCCCGCGCCTTAGCCTGCAAATACGACGTACTTATCCTTGACGAACCCACCACAGAGCTTGATTTGGACACAGAAAACAAAATTATCGAAACCCTCAAGGCTGTGCAACAGGAAAACCGCTGTATATTTATAGTTATAACCCATAGTGAAAACGTGCTGAAAAACCTTTGTAATAAATCCCTCATCATGACAAAACCTAAATAGCAATTTAAGTGTACCACAATCAAGAGGTGATGTCGATGGTTTTGTCAAAATATCTTGACGAGGTGCAGGTTAGGGTTATATAATTATAGCAGGAGTGATTTTATGGTAATTTTCACGGAAACTGAAGAAAAGAGGAGGGGTGGTATGACTGACATACAATTTATGTCAATGGTAAAAATGTGCCTAACAATGGCCGAAAACACGCGGGACATCAAGGAATTTAGGCGCATGTTGGCATTTCCAGACCAGGGCGTGGGTCACGCCTTTACCCATATGTTGACAAACATGACGGCAAGCCTTAATGATATGGAAAAGGTGCGCCAGGTGTTGAAAGATATTATGTTGCTTGAAAGGAGCAGTTAAGATGAAAGGTTTTTTGGAGATTGTTGATGTTATGGCGCGGGAGATTATGGATTCTCGCGGAAATCCCACTGTTGAGGTGGAAGTTGTGGCGCGTAGCGGCGGGCAGGATTATGTTGGGCGTGCCGTTGTGCCTTCTGGCGCGTCCACTGGTATGCATGAGGCGGTGGAATTGCGGGATGGCGGTGAGCGTTACCTAGGCAAAGGTGTTTTAAATGCTGTTAAGAATGTAAACGAAAAAATTGCACCAAAAGTTGTTGGTTCTAATGCATTAGACCAGGTTGCTCTCGACAAAAAGCTGATTAAGCTTGACGGCACTGCAAACAAAGGCAAATTGGGGGCAAATGCCATTTTGGGCGTATCTATGGCGGCGGCTCGTGCGGCTGCTGATGCTTTAGGGATGCCTTTGTATCAGTATTTAGGGGGCATCAATGCAAAACAGTTGCCTGTGCCGATGATGAATATTTTAAATGGTGGTCATCATGCTGATAATACAGTTGATTTCCAAGAGTTTATGATTATGCCAGTTGGCGCGCCTAATTTTAAAGAAGGTTTGCGCATTTGTGCCGAAATTTACCACACCCTTAAAAATGTGCTGAAAGAGCGTGGACTGTCCACAGGGGTAGGGGATGAGGGCGGTTTTGCCCCAGACCTTGCCACCCCAGATGATGTGCTTGATTTGATTATGGAAGCCATCAAAACAGCGGGATATAAGCCTGGCAGCGACATCCAAATTGCCTTTGATGCGGCAGCAACCGAGCTTTACAACAGCGAAACCGATAAATACCACTTCCCAGGTGAGTCCAAAATGCTTGGTAAAGAAATTATACGCACCCGCGAAGAAATGGTGGATTTGTGGGAAGCTCTTGTGAAAAAATATCCAGTTTATTCCATTGAAGATGGCATGGACGAAAATGACTGGGAGGGCTGGAAGCTGCTGACCGACCGCCTTGGCGAAAAAGTTCAGCTGGTTGGTGACGATTTGTTTGTTACTAACACAAAAATCTTGCAAAAGGGCATAGATAAAGGCGTTGCAAACTCTATTCTGGTGAAGGTTAACCAAATTGGCACTCTTACGGAAACCTTTGACACAATCCAACTTGCTCATCGCAATAAAATGACCTGTGTTATCTCCCATCGCAGTGGCGAAACGGAAGATAATATAATCGCAGACATTGCCGTTGCTGTTAACGCAGGGCAAATCAAAACAGGCGCACCTGCCCGCAGCGACCGTGTTGCAAAATACAATCAACTTTTACGCATTGAAGAGGAATTGGGCGACGCATCCCAATACCCAAAACTATAGATATAGAAAAATGCCACCCAGTATATCGGGTGGCATTTTTTATTCGTGTTTTTAAACTCTGAAGAAAGCAACCAACTGACGCAAGGTTTCCGCTTGCGCGCTAAGTTCTTGGGATGCGGCAGCAGCTTCCTGAGAAACCGCAGAGTTGCTTTGAACAACTTTGCTGATTTGGGTAAGCCCATCAGTGATTTGAGAAATGGACTCGGCCTGCTCCGCAGATGCAGTAGAAATACCGCCGATGATTTCTAAAACCTCGCTGGCACTAGCAACAATGGCATCAAGAGATTCCGCTGTAGATTCTGCAATTATAGAGCCAGATTCCACACGGCTTATGCTGTCTTGGATAAGAACAGTGGTTTCCGTAGCGGCTTGTTGAGAGCGTCCCGCAAGGGTACGAACCTCGTCTGCAACAACGGCAAAGCCTTTACCATGTTCACCTGCACGTGCCGCCTCAACGCTGGCGTTAAGGGCAAGCAGGTTGGTTTGGAACGCAATATCTTGAATGGTCTTAACAATTTTGCTGATGTTGTCGCTAGACTCTTTAATCTGGGTCATTGCGCCAACCATTTGCTTCATGGCATCGTTGCCCTCCAAAGCGGTGCTAGAGGACTTTCCAGAAAGCTCATTAGCGTTTTGCGCACTTTCTGCATTCTCTCTTGTTTGTTGGTTAATTATTTCGATGGTTGTGTTAAGTTCTTCCACCGATGCCGCCTGCTCTTGAGCGCCTGTGGCAAGGTCAATAGCAGAGGTAGAAATTTGGGTAGCACCAGAAAGCACCTGCTCAGAAGCATTGTTAATTTCGCTCATGGTCTTATTTAGGGTGTTGGCAATAACATTAAACGAATCTTTAATTGATGCAAAAGAGCCAAGGTATTCCTTGTCGATGGAAACCCTTAAATCTCCCTGTGACATCAATAGTAATTTTTCAGAAAGCTCATCAACATAAGACTGCATGGAAATGAACGATTCCTTGAAGGCAACTATACAATCATAGAAAATTCCGCTAAATAGCTCTTTTTCTACGCGATGCCCTTTTGCAATGATTTTTCTGTCAATGTCCGCCAAATCCACATTACCATTTCTCATTTCTACAAGGGCTAGATTCATAACTTGCAACGGTCTGTTAACGGCTTCAGCTATATTGTTAAGACCTTCCATAATTTCGCCCCAACCGCCGTTGTAGTTAGTTGCGTCAATTGAAACATCCAAATTACCATCAACAACAGCTTTGGTCATTGCTTCAATTTCGCTATTTACAGCACCTAGGTTTGCTTTTAAAGCATCAACAGCTTCGTTTAAAACAGCTTTTTTACCTGGCAACTGTTCTAAATGGAAATCAAACTCACCATCGCCAACTAGCTTCAAAATATTAAGTATATTGATAACATCTTTAACGAAACCATCGGTAAACCCATTAAGGCTGTTTACCATGTCGGCATAACCACCTTTATATTTGTTTGCATTAATGCGGTATTCGATGTCACCATTGGTGTTGGCTTCGTAGGCGAAAGTGGCAATATCGTCCACAATGCCTTTCATGGTGTTGATAAGCCCATAAACTTCGCCAGTCATTGCACCAATCTCGTCCTTAGTGACTTTGGATTGGTCCATATTAACATTAAGTTGACCACTAGAAACTTGCCCAGTAAGAACAACCAACTCAGAAACAGGTCTAGCAATAGAGCGAGCAATAACAACAGCCAAAATTATTGCTACAAGCACCACAATTGCAGCTATAATAATTGTAATTGTAACTGCATTTTGAGCGTCAGCCTGAGCTCCAGTTTGAGCAACACTCATTGCAGTGTTAGCCATTTCCGCTAGATATGTGGTTATCTGCACCATTCTGTCAATGTTGCCGCCGCCTTCTCCAGCCATCTGCATAATGGCAGCATGGTTGTTTTGCAGGGCGGCATCACGTGCGGGTATATACAATTCATAAACATACCATCGTAGGTAATCTCTTAAATCGCTGGTAAATCCAAAACGATAATCGCGCCAGTCCTGAGATTGACCTGGCTCGTTAGCTGTGCTTAAATCATATGAATCCAACGCGCGCAATGCTTCTCCGTAGAAGATGCGTATCTCGTTGTATAGACCCATTACGGCAGTGTGGTTGTCTGCCACAGGTGCCATCATCCCAGTTTGTGTAAGGGCGCGGCGCATCCCGCGCACACTAGACTGGGTGGTCAAAGCCTCAACATGGCGAGCTACTCCGCCTTCTAACAAGACTGTATAAGAATTATTAATGTTGTTAGATTGCACGACAGCAAAAACAGCCATTATAACAGCCAGTGCAATAACCACACCAAAACCCACAAACATCTTGCCGCCGATTTTAATATTGCTAAACCATTTCATTAAAACTTCCTCCTCGTAAAGTAGTTTTTTCGCCATTTCTGGGAAAATTAGGTGGTGTTTAGTATATTCTGGTAAAAGAAGACAAGCTTCATCCACTTCATTATAACATTAACCGTGCTCTGTGTCAAGCAGAACTTTGCGGGAAAATGTTACTCTGAATAGGAGCGGCAAAAACCGCCAAACCTTAGGATTTACCTAAAATCGGCGGTTTATACATATTCAATTTATAAAAGAGTTATTAACCAGCTCATCAAAATGCACACGCTGCTGAAGCTCGCTGCCATGGTACATAATGTCTTGCAGCAAATTAAAACCATCATAACTTACAGCCAAATTCTGCGGCCAGGTATCCTGACTTTTATAGCGATTGACTATAAAAGTCAAATCCTCTAAATTACTATGAGGAAAAAATGGCGCTATAACCCGAGCAATATCCTCTGGACTGTGGCTTGCCACCCACTCCTGCCCGCGGCGCACAGCGTTAACAAAACTTTGCACAATTTCGGGGTTTGCCTCAATAAATGACTTATTTGCCATGTAAACAGTGTAGGGCAAAGGATTCGTATAATTTGCAAGCCCAGTAACGACATGCCCATGACCGCCAAGCTCAATTTCAAGAGCTGCTGGGTCAAATTCCGCCGTAAAATCGCCAATGCCCCCTACAAACGCCCCCGCCGTTGAGGTAAACGCTAAATTGGTGATAATTTCAACATCAACACCAGGCACAATGCCGTGTAAGTCCAGCACATATTCCAAAACCATTTGAGGCATACCACCAGGGCGGCCGCCGATTATTGTTTTGCCGCGCACGTTTTCCCAAGTGAAGTTTGGCATTGGTTCACGCGCCACAAGGAAGTTGCCTGCCCGTTGGGTAAGTTGGGCGAAAGCCATTGCGTGGTCTTGCCTGCCTTCGTTAAACACGTAAATGGCGGCTTCTGTGCCCATTAGCCCGATGTCTGCGTCACCAGATATTAGGGCAACCATGCTGCGGTCTGCGCCCTGCCCAGTTTCTAGGATGATTTCCAGCCCTTCGTCGGCAAAAAAACCGAGTTCGATTGCTACATACTGCGGAGCGTAAAAGACGGAGCGCACAACTTCGTTAACCCGCACTGTTGTTAGGTAGTTATTGTCACTTTGGGTGTTGCATCCAATTAAGACGAAGGTTGCCACCACGGCGGCGGTAAGTCCTAGCTTTTTCCAGATACTCATCATAAAAATCCTCCCGAAAATAAATATCAACCCAATATATTTGTGGAAGCTTGTTTTGGTGAATGTGGATGGGGCTTCTAAAACCCTGTAATTTAGGGGATATGACAGAATTTAAAAAATAATTTTAAAAAAATTTCTAAATTATGTTGATTTTTGTCCTGGCATCATATATAATATATTAAATATTTATTTTAAAGTTATTAAATCTGTTAATTGTTTTGTAATAATTGTTACAAACTCCTTGAGAGGGGACGAGAAAACGTGATTAAAGTTGTAAATGCAACAAAGATATACGAAAATGGCGCGAGAGGTATTCAAGATGTGACGCTGACAATCAATAAAGGCGAGTTTGCGTTTATTGTGGGAAGTAGCGGCAGCGGCAAATCTACCCTTATCAAAATTTTGCTTAGGGAACTTGATTTAACTGAAGGTGAAATTTTCATAAACACAGAAAACATTACATTTTACAATAAAAAAGAGATACCTTTTTTAAGGCGCAAGCTTGGTGTGGTTTTCCAAGATTTTCGCCTGTTGCCTACAAAAACTGTTTATGAAAATGTTGCCTTTGCCATGCAGATAACCGACGCTTCTAGCCGCGAAATCCGCCGTAATGTGCCTATGGTGCTGTCTATGGTGGGCTTGCAGAAGAAGTCTAAGGCATATCCAAACCAGCTGTCTGGCGGCGAACAACAGCGTTGCGCCCTTGCGCGGGCAATTGTTAACAACCCACCCATCTTGCTGTGTGACGAACCAACGGGAAACCTTGACCCCGACACAGCTTGGGATATTATGAATTTGCTTGATGAGATTAACACCCGAGGCACAACGGTTGTAATGGCAACCCATGCCTGGGATATTGTGGACGCAATGAAGAAACGTGTTATTAACATGAAAAACGGCTTCGTTGTGCGTGATGTGGAAAAAGGCGGGTACAGTAATGACATCTATGCCGAGAGATAGTAAAACAAATACAAGTAAGATTGCACAACCGCAAAAGCGCGGGGGCAGCTCTTCTTTGCGGCTTCGCAATCTTAAATATTACACGTCACAAAGCTTAAAAAGCATGTGGCGCAATAAATTTATGTCCCTTACGTCCATGTTGACGGTTGCGGCGTGTATGGTTATGGTTATTGCCAGTTTTGCGGCAACATCCAACATGAGCTTGTTTTTGAGCCATCTGGAAAACACCGTTGGCATTGTTGTTCATATTGATGATGAGTTGGGGGAGAGCCAACGGGTTTTGCTTGGGCAACAGCTGGCGGCGGCAGACAATGTAGCCAATATCACCCTATTTACGCCTGATGAGAATTTGGACATTATGGCGGAAATGTGGGGGGATGTCCATGGCGTGTTTCGCATGGCGGTGGAAGATGAAAGAAATCCGTTAAGCTACACCTATCTGCTTCAACTGGACAATGTTAGGATGAAACAAGAAACCATTAACACAATTTCTGCTTTCTTCGGAGTTGACTATATTGACCATTCTATGGAAGTGGCTGATACATTGGTGCTTGCCAACAATTTTATAGCCATTTTGGGCATTGTTATTATTGGCGTGTTGGCAATTTTATCTGTAGCAATTATCACCAACACAATTAAGTTGACCGTTAACAGCCGCCGCAACGAAATTATTATAATGAAGTATGTAGGTGCTACAGACTGGTTTGTGCGTTGGCCTTTTGTGATTGAAGGTGTGCTGATAGGTGTGTTTGGTAGCCTTTTGCCCCTTGGAATTATCTGGTTTTTCTACGATGGGTTGATTGAAAATGTGTTACAGTCAACTCTGTTCCAAGCCCTGCTGAACGACTTCCCTGTGCGCGCAAGCGGAGAAATTTTCCCCATAGCCGCGCCGTTTATCTTGATTTTTGGAATGGTTATCGGCACGCTTGGGTCTATTACGTCTATGCGTAGACATTTGGATGTTTAGAGAGTTATTGAAGGAGGATTTAATAATGAAAAAGAAAAAATATTTATTACCAAAAATAGCGGTAGGGGCAATGGCGACATTTATGTTGTTTGTTGCGGTTGACGGTGTTGCGATTGCCCGCAGCTTAACCGACCTTAACAGGCAAAGGCAAGAGGTGCGGGATGAAATTTCTGGTTTAAGGGATTTGCTCAACGAAGCCCAAGCAGAGCGTCGTGACACCGAAGCAGAAATTTTAATGCTTGATATTGAATTGATGGAAGCTGGTAATGAGCTGTTTTTGGTGCAGGAAAGTCTGGCTTACACAGAAGAGCGTTTGGCTGATGCAGAAGCCGCTCTTGTCCAAGCAGAAATTGACCGTGAAGAGCGTTTTGACGTGCTTCGGGGGCGTTTGCGCTTTATGCACCAAAATGGCAATCTGTCCTACATAGACCTGCTTTTGGGAAGTCAAAATTTGACAGATTTTTTGAATAATCGGGAGCATTTTAGGCGTATTGTAGAGCATGATAACGCAATGGTTACAGAATTAATTGAACTTGAAGAGCAGATTGCTGCCACCCGTGACGAAATTGCGGAGCAAGTGGTTGTTTTGGAGATTCAGACCCAAAATTTAGAAGACGCTATGGCTTCTTTGGAAGCTACCTTGCTTGAGAGAGAAATTCGCTTGATGGAACTGGGCTATAATGAGTCCCATGCCGCTTCTATGCTTGCTTCTGCCGAAGCCACAGAGCGAGAAGTGCAATCCCATATAGTTGCAGCCGAGGCGGAAGCCAACCGCATCCGCGCTGAACAGCGCGCTTTGCAGACCCGCACAGGTAATGTTAGGGTGCAATCGGACGCTCAGATGGCTTGGCCTGTGGGTCGTGCGGCAGGTGTAAATTCAGACTATGGTTGGCGTCAACGCCCAATCGGGCGTGGCACAGAATTTCACGAAGGGATTGACATGACAGCCCCTTTTAACACGCCAATTTTAGCCTCTGAAGATGGCGTTGTTACCTTCTCGGGTTGGATGGGGGGTTACGGCAACACCATTATAGTCGACCATGGAGGTGGCATTTCAACTTTGTATGCTCACAACACCGCCAACATGGTAAGCGTTGGACAATGGGTGTACCGCGGACAACAAATTGCTAGAGCTGGCTCTACAGGGCATTCAACTGGCTCTCACCTTCATTTTGAAGTGCGAATAAACGGTCGCCACACAGACCCCGCACCATTCGTCGGCTGGCAAAGATAACTATATAGACCGCTCATTATTGTGAGCGGTCTTTTTTTATTTTTTGCGCTTTCGCTTGCGTTTGTTGCCAAAAATGCCGCCAATTGTGTTGTTTAAAGCTTTTTCGGCATCCCCCAAGGTTTGGGCTAAAAATTCCCTGTTGGGAGATTTTTTCTTAGCGGGACGATACATAATCCGCTTCATACGATTCTGAAATTTGCTAGGCATAAAACCACCTCAATATACTATTATTTCAATATATGAAAATATTTCCAGATAAATTTGTTACAAAAGTATTGACAAATGAATAAAATAGTAATAAAATCTTAATAACTTAAAAATGAGTTTAGGGGAGTTTAAAATGGTTAAATGTCTTGTTATTTCGGCGTTAGCAGTGTTTGGGTTGGTTGCGGCTGATGATTTGCAGAGCCTTGTTAATACTCAAAGTTATTACGAGTATTACGAAAATGTAACAGATACATACACAATTCGATACGATGCTGGTTGGGACGAGGTTCGGCATATTTTCGACCGCGGAACAGATGCAGTTGTTCGCGATTTGCTAACAGGCCGCACCTTTGCTATTCGCCGCACCTTTGGGCGTTATCACGCAGATGTAGAGCCGCTAACCACGGAAGATACCGCCACAATGTACGACATTTGGGGCGGTTGGAGTTGGTCGCGGCGACCTGTTGCGGTTTATGTTAATGGATATGTTTTTGCGGGGTCTTTAACAAACTTCCCTCATGGCGGGGTTGACCACTTGCCTGCAAGTGCTGGCAATTTGGATGCCGTCAAGGGCAACGGAATGGATGGTCATGTGTGTCTGCACTTTGAGGGCAGCCGAATACATGGAAGCGGGCGGATTAATCAGGCTCATATGGATGCCGTTGCCCAAGCGCGGCAAATTTTGAAAAACTAAAACTTTAAACAGACTTTTTCAGTGACTTGTCGTATATATTGATAGCCATGTGTGATGGGGGTGGCACCCAAAGGCTAGGGCCGGTTGCCCAGCGAAAACAGCAAGATGCATGGTGATATATTTGACTAGGAGGAATATTGTGGAAAAGAAGGTTATTTTATACAATTCCGATAATGCTAAGATTGGCGAAACTTTTGTAAGGCGGGCAAGGCAATTGGTGAAGCAACAGAGGGCAGTTTGGACGGATGACCGTCAGGATGCCATCCGCTTTGCCCCTGGCGCGGAAAATTCCGAGGAGGATGCTAGTGTGGAGTTACCCCGTTTGGAAGTGTCTGATTTGCACCCCGTTCCAGATATGAAGCTAATGAAGCTTGCTAGACAGCGGGTGATTATGCGAACCGTATTCAAAGGTTTGTGCGCATCATATGTGATTGTTAACATATTTTTAGTTGCCGTTTGGTTTTTTACTTCTGGTGGTGTTGGAAACTTCAGCTTTGCTCGCTTTGGGGATTTTTTCGCGGGCAATTTGCCTTATTTTTGGCCTGGCTGGGTAATGGCAGGCTGGGGTTTGGCGCTTGTTATTGTGGGCATTGTGTTCACAATGGTGTCCCGAGTGCCTGCGGATTTTGAAAGGCATGTCCGCGACGAGTATGACAGAATAAAGTAAAAAAATCAGCACTCCGCATTACAAGGAGTGCTGATTTTTATTGAACTATTCCCACAGGGGTGTTATTGTGTGCCCCATATCTTCCAAAACTACGAAAACATTGCCCTGGTCGTTCCCTATCATATGTCCAATACCCATTGTCACGAAAAAGACTGTAGGCTCGGTGGTTTCCGTTAGCAGGCGGTGGATTTCTTCTGCAAATTCTATAGAGCGTTGTATTATGATTACGTCAATCATATATTCGGCGAAGGCGTTTGGCTCTGGGTCGTAGGGTCGCAAAAGAGCCAACAGTGCATCCATATCTTGGGTGAAGTAAGCTTCCACCAGCCCCAGTTCCGTAGCGGCTTCTATCATTGTATCACGGTCTGTTAAATCTTGGATTGCGGCTATTTGTACATCAATTGGCGCGCCGTGGAGCAGCTGCATCTCGTGGGCAAGAGGGTTAAGCCCGATTATTTGGCGGTCAAGCTCTCTGGCTATGGACATTATATAGGTGTCCACGCTGTACTCTTGAAAAATGCCCATTGTAGGGAATATTTCTGTTGCGGTTATCATGGTTGCGGCAACCATAGGTTGAAACATGGCGATTTCTTCGTAGTTAACCGACGGAAAAGTTTCCAATACATCCAGCAGGTGATTAAAGGTGTCTTCTGGCAGTACATCTGCCAAAGTTGTGCCGAGTGGCAACATCATATATCCTGCCATTTCTAACATACCTGCAAAATCTTGCAATTCGGTCAGGTCAAATTCAAAGGCAAAAACGTCAGCACGGCGCAAAGCCTGCTCAACTTCATCTGCTAAAGGGAAAAAATACGGCCGCCCTAAGTGCATAGAGCCGAAGATATAGGCACGGTTTCCATTATGCTCAACATAGGATAAAAGCCCATGAATGGCGGCTGTGCTATTCATTTCCTGGGAAATTTCCTCTGGTTCTTCTGATTCATAATAATCCACAGGCTCATAAACGGGGTAGTCAACTACCTCTTCTGAGCCGCCACATGCTGCTAAAACAAAAATAAGCAACATTGGTAAAAACAGTATTTTCTTCATGCTTCCTCCTAAAATTGTTTCACGAAAAAATGTTCCGAATATCCGTCTTTTTCGTTTGTATAGCTGCCAACCTCTGTAAAACCTAAAGATCGGTAAAAATCCACCCCTTGAAAACCGAAGGTATCGGCGCGAAGGGTGTTTACGCCCATATTCTTTACGCGGCCTTCAAGCTCTGTTATTAGGCGTTTCCCTAATCTTTTACCTCGAAAACTTTCGTCCACCCATAAAGTGGAAATATAGAGAATAGAAAAGGTGGTGACAACCCCATGTACACCCGCTATTAATTCTCCTTCCAATGTGATGCCTAGTCTAACTTGCCCAGTTAAGCTGTGTTTAATGTGGTTATTATCATATTCTTCTAGCGCGTCCTCAATTTCACTAAGTTGCGCATCATCCAATTCAATTAATTCCATTGATTATCTCCTTATCATAGAAAAGGGGCAGGAAATAACCCCCGCCCCATAATTATTCTATATTAGAACTTATACTCACCATTCTCAAAAATTAGGGTTTCGTTGCCGTCAGCATCAATGCCCCAAATGCACATATCTTCAGTACCAAACATAAAGTCCACATGGGTTAGGGAGTGGTTAACGCCGCGCTTAGCCAGCTCTTCAAGGGACATTTCAGCACCCCCTACGATGCTGGTTGGATAAGCTTTACCCAGTGCCAAGTGGCAAGAGGCATTCTCGTCATACAAGGTGTTGTAAAACAAGGTTTTCATTTGGTTGATTGGAGAGGCATTTGGCACAAGAGCCACCTCGCCAAGACGGGCAGAGCCTTCGTCCATCTCAACGATGCTTTTTAGAACTGCATCACCTTCTTTCGCCTTATAAGAAACAGCTTTGCCATCTTTAAAGTCAATTTCGATGCCGTCAATCAAGCTGCCTTGGTAGGAGAGGGGCAAAGAAGCCACAACCTTACCATCTGCACGGTTAGCGTCTGGTGCTGTGTAAATTTCCTCAGTTGGCATGTTGGGGTGGAAGTACAAGCCGTCTTTATCAACACTGCCGCCGCCTTTCCAAATATGCTCTTTTGGCATACCAAGCACCAAATCAGTGCCTAGGCTGTTTTTAAAGCGAAGCTTATCAAATTGAGCTTCATTAAGATAGTCTACACGCTTAACAAAAGACTCGCGGTGGGCTTTCCACTCTGCAATTGGGTCTGGACCATCAGCCCGTGAAGCCTTCAAGATGCGCTCCCAAAGCTTTTCCACAGCGGCACACTCGTCTAAATCTGGGAAAATCTTTTTCGCCCAAGAAGGAGAAGGTACAGCGCAAATTGTCCAGCGCAATTTGTTAGACATGCGCAAAGCCGCGGTTTCGGTAGTTTTTTCGCGGCTGATTTTCGCAAAACGCTTGATACGGTCTGGGTCAACGCCGTTTAGGTTGTCTGGATTGTCGCTGTAAATCATAACATAGCCAACGCCTTTATCATCATAATGCTTGGCGCGCTGGACTAGCCAGTCTGGAAATTGGTCAAAAATTTCGTCTGCGGCTTTTAGGTAATGGGTGCGGGCAGAAACCTCGTCACGCCAGTTCATAAACACATCAGAAGCTCCCGCATCAAAGCAAGCCTCTTGCACCAAACGGGCAAATTTTGCAGCAGAAATGTCAGCCGCAATGATGATAGGTTGCCCTTTTTGTACATTTACGCCGCTTACAGCCACCAGCTTGGCGTAATTTTTCAGAATTGCATCAGTCATTTTGTTACCTCCTAATTATGTTAAAATATGTTAAAATTTTGAATCCACAATTTGTGTATAATTACGTTTCATCATGGGTACACCCCACGTAAACATACCATATTTCTCGTAAAGAGTCACTTTATCGGGGTCGCATGTTAAGTCAATCATATACATGCCCTCAAGAGTGTCCAGCATCAGCCTAAGCAATTCGCCGCCAATGCCCCGCCCTTGATAATCAGGCAAAACCTCCAACAATGGTATATAGACAGACAACACACCGTCAGAAACCGCATTAATGAAGCCAACAACCAAGCCTGCATCCTCATCAACAGCAAGCCAAATCTTGTAACTGCCTTCTAAAATTTGCAAATGCTGTACAGATGACACTCGCCTCTGCCAACCCACAAAAAACCCGCCACTAAGCATCTTGACAGTAATGTGGTTGGTGTTGTTAGTATATTTTATCCTCATCGCTACAACCTCATCAAAATTACTCAACATGTTGAATATACCATACATAATCACAACTGTCAAGAGGATTTTTTGGAATTTGCAATTTCAAGTCTTGCGCACCTCCTAAAAATATGGTACACTAATTATAATTACAGAGGGGAGCGGAGTGAAATGTTCAAAAGGGTAGTTATCAAGTTAAGTGGAGAGGCACTGGCTGGTAAAAGCATAACAAAATTTTATGACGACAATATTATTTCGGGAATTGTTCTGCAAATTAAGGAATTGGCGGAAAAAGGCGTTGGTGTTGCTTTGGTCGTGGGCGGCGGCAACATTTGGCGCGGCAGGGACAATAATGTAAACATTGACAAGGTTCGCACCGACCAGATTGGAATGATGGCAACGGTGATGAATGCTTTGTATTTGGCAGATAGTTTCGAGAGGGCAGGGGTGGACGCCAAGGTGATGACACCTGTGATTGTGGGAACTGTTACCGAGCAGTTTTCCAAAAGGGCGGCTCTTGACCACATGGACAAAAAGGGCGTGGTTATTTTTGCGGCGGGAACAGGACATCCCTTCTTCTCCACCGACACCATTGCTGCCATTCGCACCGCGGAATTGGAAGCCTGTGCCTTGCTTTTTGCCAAAAATGTGGACGGCGTGTACACGGCAGACCCCAAAAAGGACGGTAATGCCACAAAATTAGACCAAATAACATACCGTCAAGTTATCGAAAACAACATGACGGTGATTGACACTGCCGCCAGCGCCATTTGTGAGCAACAGGGCATCTTGTCCATCATTTTTGGTCTGGACGAGCCTGGAGCAATTGTGAAATGCGCCACTGGGGATAATGATGTTATTTATCAAATCGGAACACGTGTTGAGGCGTGATTAATTAAGGAGGAAAATTATGAAGATTGGAAAAAGGGTTTCGTTGATACTTTTAGCCCTAGTGATTACAATGGGCGTGATACCAGTAATTGCTGACACCATCATCCCCGCAAACTCAAGGGACTCCCAAATTTCTTCTGGGATTGTACTCCCAGGATTACGTGGAGAAAATTTTGTTGTTGGGACAAACGGAACATTGTGGCTTGTTGGCGGCATGGTTTTTGATTTGCCAACAGGAGAAGTGAGACCAAATGTCCTCAGGTTAATGGACAATGTTGTGTCTATAAGTCGTAGCCAAGGTTTACATTGGCGTGGAGAATTTCATGGTGGTAATTTTTACGCCGTTACAGCCGATGGTGGTCTTTGGGTGTGGGAAAATGCCAGCCACATCGCCGAAGGGCATGAAGGCCAGTATTATTGGGAGTTAAATTTGATAGAGATTCCACTGAATTTTGCTGAAGCCCCAAGGAGAATTAAGGATAATGTGGCATCTGTTCATGCGGGAGATGCCCACACATTGGCGGTCACAAAAGACGGAGCTCTTTATGCTTGGGGTTTTAATTATTTTGGTCAAATCGGAGATGGCGGTTTTGAATATGTAAGTAATCCCGTTAGGATGATGGACGGCATTGTGGATGCTGGAGCTGACATTTGGAGTTCTTGGGCATTAAATAGTCATGGTGATTTTTATGTTTGGGGTTCCGTTAGCCAGGCTTTTTTGGAGCCGCATATTGCTTTTAGGTTAGATACACCGACTCGCGTGGTCAGTGGGGTCGCTTCTGCTGTTGGTGTGCAAGGAGCAACATATTTACAAGGCGATGATGGCAGGGTATGGCGTTTTGGGAGTTATGGTGAGCCTGAGATGATTTTTAATGATGCTGTTCAGATTACAGTGACACCTTTCCAAACCTTCGCACTTAAAGCGGATGGTAGCCTTTGGACTTGGGGCTTGGAGTTGGTAATGGAATTTTGCGCTGATTTAAACGAATATACTTTCGTCCAATCGCATGTAGAACCAACCCGAATTTTTGACGATGTGGTTGCTATTGGCGCAGGTTATCGTGTAATCGCTCTCACGGCTAACGGAGAGATTAGGCAGTGGGACCCTTCTGTTATTGGGAATTTTATATCAGAAGGAGTTGTTATTAGTACCCTTTCTCAAGAAATTCTTGAAGGGCATTTTAGCGATACCCATGTGGATAGGGTTGTTGGTGGTGCAAGCTTTGCGGAGCAAACACATTTTATGAGCAGTAGTTTCTATAGGGATGACGCAGCCTTTGCTGTAGACGCAAGAGGGATTCTTTGGTCTATAGAGTATCCTATTTTCAATCTTTCTGCAGGCGGTCTCCAATCCAGAGTGACAAATTTGCTTGAAAATGTGATGGCCTTTGCCGTAAGCGGCTATTTTACCCGTTTTGACGGGGAAGTGCATGGAGGGAACTTTTACGTGGTTGACGGAAATGGTGTGTTGCGGTTTTGGTCAAGCGACACATACTTGATAAATGTGGGATATGGCCATTACCAATTCCAAGTTCAACCTCACAATTTTGATGCCACGCCTGTGGTGTTGATGGATGATGTTGTTTATGTGGCTGGAGGTAACGGTGGTAGTGCTTTAGCCATTACATCTAATGGTGACCTTTGGGTTTGGGGCAGTCCTCATACTGAAAGCCCACCCACTATAAGGCTGCGTAATGTAGCAAGGTCGGGATTTGACCCTTGGGGCGGCCTTTGGGCAATCACGAAAGATAATGGTCTGTATATACAAGAATCGTTGGATGATGGGGCGTTTTCCTCCGTGCTAGGGGGGCAAGGGTTCTGGAATATAACTAGAGTAGCGGAAGGCGCGAGAGATTTTGTTAGAGCCCACAGTACCGCTTATTTGCTAGGTATTGACGGAAGATTGTGGGGATTAGGATATGGTTATGAAGTTCCCACTGTGGTTTTGGAGGGTATAGACAGTTTTAGTGCAAACTCTAATTACAGAATGGCCGTAACCACCAATGGCGACCTTTTGTTTTGGGGAAACATTGCCTGGCTTAATTATGAAGGCAATCCCTCGGCGGGTTCAAGGCCCGAATTTGTTTCTTTGATGAGGAATGTTGCGGCTGTTGAATTGGGGGGCGAGCAAGCTATGGTAGTAACCAATGACGGAAGGCTGCATGTTTTAAGTTTCCCATTCGATGTCACTCCGCACTCTTCCACACCTATTCAAATGAACACCAATAGGCAGCAGTAGACATTTTAATTTGAATTAAAATTATTTTGATAAAACTTCAAGGAGGGTTTACAATGTTTGATATTAAAGGTTTTGATGAGAGAATGAGCAAGTCGGTGACGGCGTTTGCTAATGAGATGGAAACCGTGCGGGCGGGGCGTGCTAACCCCAGGATTTTGGATAAGTTGCAGGTGGAAAATTATGGCACAATGATGCCTATTAACCAGGTTGCAAATGTAAGCGTGTCCGAAGGCACATCTTTGGTGATTGCCCCTTGGGATTCAAACACCATAAAAGCCATTGAAAAGGCCGTTTTGGCGTCTGATTTGGGGATTACACCAAACAGCGACGGCAAGGTTATTCGCCTTAATTTTCCGCCGCTGACGGAGGATAGACGTAAAGAGCTTGGCAAGGAGGTTAAGAAGAAAAGCGAGGATGCCAAGGTTGCTATCCGCAATATCCGACGTGATGGGGTTGATGCCGCTGAAAAGGCGCAAAAAGCCAGCACATTAACCGAGGATGAGCTGAAAAAAGCAAAGGATGACGTGCAAAAGCTAACCGACAAGAAAATCGAGGAAATTGACAAGATTTTGGAAGCCAAAACAAAGGAAATTATGACGGTGTAGGGGCGCATATTACGCGCCTCTGTGGTACAATATTAATATTATATATAGGAGGAAATATTATGAAAATGTACGGAAACCCGAGAGAGAGAGAGAGAGAGAGAGCGTAAACATTCGCTGACCAAAAAAGTTACCAGTGTTTTACTATGGATTGTGATGACTTTGGCTGTCTCTGTGCCTTCACATGCTCGACTAATAGTTCATGACCAGCCGATGCTGTCCCCTCCGACTATATGGCTAGATGGGGATACACTTCATTTTACCTATAACCTTTATGATGATTATTTCCCCTATAACAGTGGGTTTTCTGCATTCGCCCTAACCGTAAACGGAAGATGGTGGTCTGATTTATTTGCGGAGGAAGGTCGAGGTAGTTTAGACTTGAGCCAAGAAGGCATTACGCCAGGCACACACATGATTCAGTTGTTTTGGAGCGCTGCAAGATTTGGTTTTTTCACATCCGCTTTTAGTAATGCGGTGGAGTGGACATCTAACGCGCCACAATTGCACGCACCAAACGGTCTACACATTGATTCAAGTGATGTTTTGCGTTGGAATCCTGTATTTGGCTCTGAAATCGGAGGCTACCAGATTTCACTCATTATTGATGATACTGAATTTAGACATCATTCCCAAGAAAATTTCTTAGCTATATCAGCACTCGACCTTACAGTCGACCTTGGATTTGAAATAAGGGTAGGAGTAGGGGGGAGTATTTTCGGTGGCGGTCCGCAATACTGGAGTTCTCCAATAACAGGGGTCGTTTTAGGAGATGGGGTTACGTGGGAAGCTTCTCAACAACAAAGTGAAACAATTGGAAGTGTAACTATTCAGGGAGTTCCGCACCCAATAGAAGGTCCATTGCAAATCTTCACAGGATTCCATGTGGACGATAGTTATGTTTTGCATTGGGACCCAATTTATGGCGCAGAGTTTTATCAAGTTTCTATTTGGCATGATTATTTTGGGGTTACTTTTGACCCTGAAATGAATTATGTGAGTCTGGCAGACCTTCTGGAAGAACTAGCAGACCTGACAGGACCAATATCAATCCATGGAAACGCTTGGGAGATTTTGGTAAGTGCATGGATGTGGCGGGATCAAGTTTCTATCTATTTGGGCGGAAGTGATTTAACATGGATAGCCCCACAAGAACAGCGTACATTACAACAACCAGAAATAACCACACCTAACATAACTGTTGCCCCAAACCTTAACACCGCTAGCGATTGGGCGCATGAGGTGTTGACAGAAGCTGTAAATCTCAGTCTTGTACCATGGGCTTTGCAGGTGGATTATGTAGATAATGCCACCCGTGCAGAATTTGCCAGTCTTGCTGTGGCATTATACGAAACTGCCACAGGGCGCGTAATCACAGGGCGTATGGAATTTAATGACACCAATGATATAAATGTCCAAAAAATGGGCTATCTCGGTGTGGTGACAGGTGTTGGTGAAGGTAATTTTAATCCAAATGGTCAGCTAACCCGCGAACAAGCTGCTGTTATGTTGGTTCGTCTTGCTGATGCCATTGGCATGCCGTTGCCCCCTGCACAGCCAACTTTTGCTGACAATTCTGCAATTTCATCATGGGCGGTTGACGCTGTTGGGGCAATACAGTCCGCGGGCATAATGGGCGGTGTTGGTGACAACCAATTTGCCCCGCAAGGGGATTATACACGAGAGCAATCTATAATCACAGTATTGAGGTTGTTTGAAATTTTAAACTAAAACATTGAAAAGGGGCTGTTTCTGTGGAAAAATTAAAGGTTTTGTTTGTGGCAAGTGAGGCAGCCCCTTTTATAAAAAGCGGGGGTCTTGGAGATGTGGTGGGCAGTTTGCCAAAGGCGTTAAGGTCGTTGGGTGTGGATGTGCGGGTGGTTTTGCCCATGCACAAAAACCTGGACCAAGGCAAGCTTGTGGGTCTGCGCCATGTGGATTCGCTAGAGGTGTTGATGGGTACGGCTTCTCACGGTTTTGGTGTGTATGCTGCGGGGGTGGACGTTCCTGTTTATTTAATTGCCAATCAGGATTTCTTTAGCCGTGACGGTTTGTATGGTTATGATGATGATGCCAAGCGTTACGCGTTTTTCACTAAAGCGGCTCTCGCTTTGCTTCCTACTATCGACTTTCAACCCCACATCATCAATTTTAATGACTGGCAGACGGGGCTTGGGTCGCTGTATTTAAAAGACGATTTCCAAAAATTTACATTCTATAAAGACATTAAAACCGTGTTTACGGTTCATAATTTGCAACACCAAGGAAGGTTTGGCGACCATATTTTGCCAAGCATCGGTCTTAATCACGGCTATATGGCTGCTGATAAATTGGAATTTTATGGCAGTGTTAACTATATGAAGGCGGGGCTTACCCATGCCGACTTCATTACAACTGTAAGCCCCACTTATGCCAAAGAAATTCAAACATCTGAGTACGGATATGGGTTGGAAGGGGTGCTTTCCCAGCGCAAAGACCAGCTTCTAGGCATTTTAAACGGCATTGATTATGAAGAGTACAATCCTGCAACCAACGATGTTATTTCTGCTAATTTTAGTGTAGATAGTGTGGTTGGAAAAGCCGAGAACAAGGCAGCTTTGCAAGAAGCCCTTGGCTTGCCTGTACGAGGGGACGTTCCTTTGTTTGTTGTGGTTTCGCGTTTGGCGGAGCAGAAAGGTCTTGACCTAATTCCTGCTATTTTGGGGGACTTCATCAGTAACCAGGATATGCAGTTGGCGGTTCTTGGCAATGGAGAACATCGTTTTGAGCAGATGTTGGCACATGCAGCCCACATTCACCCCGACAAAATCCACGCAAATATCAAATTTGACGCGAATTTGGCTCATCAATATTATGCAGGGGCAGATTTTTTTCTCATGCCTTCGCTCTTTGAACCCTGCGGTCTTAGCCAGTTGATGGCAATGCGCTATGGTGCAATCCCTGTGGTGCGGGGTACTGGCGGCTTGGTTGACACAGTACCCAATTTTGACGCAGAAACAGGGGAGGGGAGAGGCATTGTTTTTGAAAATTATGACCACGGCGGCATAAGGTGGGCAATGAAAAAAGCCCTTGAAATTTATGCCGACCAAGAGCTTTTTGGGAAAGCCCGCCAAAATGCTATGAGTGCTGACTTTTCTTGGGAAAATTCTGCGAGAGAGTATCTTGAATTATATGAAAATTTAATATAAAAACCAAAAAGACGAGCAACAATAACTCGTCTTTTTTCAATTACGCATAATTTCGATATATAAAAAGTTTTCGTCGTCTACGCTTACGAAGCGCAACGCAATCGTTCCTCTTACGACAGAAGTTTGAACACCAGGAATTGGTGTAAATAGCCTAGAATTACCATTATGAAAGAAGATTGTTTTCTTATCCCTATCGACAACAACATAGTTTCTTCCAGCCTTGAGGTAAAAATATTCAATTTCATTAAACGAACCAAAAACCCTTCTTCTTAAATTAGTGTTGGGTCTAGGCTCTAACATGTGCAGAGGTGCTAAGAAAGGCAAATTTGAAGGCGCTAATTCCCCATGAAAAACTCCCATCCACGTGTTTGATAGAGCATTTGATAAAGTGAATATTCCAGAATAATCTGCGTCAAAGATAATGAAGTGGTAGGTTATATGATTTTGTTCGACAGAAATTAATATGGTTTCAGTTTCGCCGTTTGTGTGTAGCGTTGCTAGGTAGCCAGCATCATTAATTGCTTCTTTCATTTCCTTTAGTGAATTGTCGGTCGTAAAATAAAGCGTATCGCCTATATTATAGCTAATGATATGATTAAAAGGTAGAACAAAATAATACTCGCCATAATAATCTATCACTCCTCCAGTTCTTACGCCACCTTTGAAGAGTACACATCCTGACATTACCAAAAGAATGATGAAAAATAGCAATAGTGCCACAAATCTCTTCAATTTAGATGTCTAACCCCCTTTGTCGAGTTCGCTAAAAACTATGTCGGCAAAGTTTTTAACAAACTACTCAAAAAGTAGCGGACAAGAAATATGCACGAACCCCCAGCCCTAATTTTGAGAGGGCTGGGGTTATATTTTATAACAACAAAAGATACTTAACAAGTTCAAATTGCGCCTTTTTGTAGTCAGAAAATCCTGATTGAATTCGCAGGCTTTGTAGTAATAAGCTTGTTTCTTCGCAGGTTAAATCTTTCACTTTTTCAAGCGCGTTTTCGTCAAGCAGGGCGGAGGCTTCCTCTGCCATCATTGTTATGATTCCAAGGTCGGTTACAACATATTCTTCTTCAAGAAAATCCATGCCTATTACCTCATCAGGCGTGCTGGGCTGAACAAATGTTGCAAGCTCCTCATCGGCAACTTCGGGGGTTTGTTGCGAATTTGTTTCGGAAAGCATGTCTTTTTTTGTTGCTTTGTAGCCAAGGTCTTTTAAAAAGTTGGTTAAAGCCCCAGACAAATCTCCGCGAAGGGCACTTTCATCGTTTTGACCTGTTAGGTAACGAGGGCAAATTTTTGCCACTTGAGCAACAGAAACCGCTAATTTTGCAGAAATTGAGCCTGTTTTGTAAGCTCTCTCCACAGAGGTTTTTTTAAGGCCTACAAATTCTAAAACCTCATCCCTCTGGGATTTTTCCAAAACGCTCCATATCTCCCTAAGTCGGGTTGCGGTCTTGCTTGCATCGGTGCTTACATCAGTTTGTTTCAAGCTTTGAATAAATTCTGGCTTTAACATGTTATCTTCTCCTTTTGTTTATATTAATCCATAGTTTTTTGCTGCTTTTGTAATTAATCCCACATGCTCATCTTCTAAAGTGGTAAGAGGGGGGCGGCATATGCCGACATTAAAGCCCATAAGGTTCAAAATATATTTTACAGGGATTGGGTTTAGCTCGGCGAAAAGTGCGTCGATGAGGGGCAGGGCTTTAAATTGCAGCTCTTGCGCCATGGCAAGGTCGCCGTTGCGGAATGACACACAAAGGTCATGCAAATCCTTGGGCGCAACGTTTCCCATAACGGAAATGCAACCTACAGCACCAAGGGACAAAGACGCTAAAACTTCGTTGCAGTTGCCAGCATAAATATCAAAATCAGCTCCGCAAAGTGCTGCCATTTTAGCGGTTTGCACCAAATTGCCAGCGGACTCTTTTATGCCCACTATATTGTCAACTTTTGACAATTTTAACAAGGTTTCTGGCTCGATATTAAGACCTGTGCGAACAGGTACATTGTACACAATAATGGGCAAATCGACCTCTTTTGCCACGGCTGTGTAATGTTCCACAAGCCCCTTTTGTGTGGTTTTGTTGTAATATGGTGTTACTGCCAAAATGCCGTCTGCCCCTGCATTTTGAGCATCCTGGCACAGGCGTATTGTGGACGCAGTAGAGTTGCTTCCGCCGCCGCCGATAACGGGTACGCGCCCCGCCACGGTTTCGACAGTAAACTTTATCACATCTGCCCGCTCTTCATAGCTCAAAGTGGCAGATTCCCCTGTTGTGCCGCAGGCAATTATGGCATCTACGTCATTAACAATTTGGAACTCTATTAACTTTTCAAATGTATTGTAACACACTTCGCCTTTTTCGTTAAAAGGCGTAACAATCGCAGTGCCCACTCCTTGAAATAATGCCATTTTAGCTCCCCCTTATATGAATAGCTCAGCAATTTGTACCGCGTTTGTGGCGGCACCTTTGCGCAAATTATCTGCCACAACCCACATATTTAAACCGTTTTCCACCGAAGCATCACGGCGAATACGCCCTACATATACATCGTCTTTACCGTCTGCACAAATAGGCATTGGGTACACATTGTTTTGCGCATCGTCTTTCACAACAATGCCCGCCGCCGCCTTTAAAATTTGGACAACCTCTGCTATATCAATTTTATTTTCAAATTCTGCATTTATGCTAACTGAATGACCATTAAAGACTGGCACACGAACACATGTTGCGGTAACACCGAGACTTGGCAAACCCAATATTTTTTGGGTTTCGCGCATCATTTTAAGCTCTTCCCCTGTGTAATCGTCATCCGAAAATACATCAATTTGCGGGATTACGTTGCACGCAATTGGTTGCGCAAAATATTTGTGGGGCGCACCTTTCAGCCCTTCTTCCAAATCCTGCCAACCATTTTGTCCAGCACCGCTAACCGCCTGATATGTCGAATAAATCACACGTTTAAGCCCGAAAGCCTTATGAAGAGGGGCAAGTGCCACCAAAGCCTGTATTGTAGAGCAATTTGGATTGGCTATTATGCCTTTGTGAAGCTTTGCGTCACCCGCATTAACCTCTGGCACAACCAATGGAACATCAGTGTTCATGCGGAATTTAGAGGAGTTGTCAATAACAACCACACCTTTTTCCACAAGAAGAGGGGCATATTTTGCCGAAATTTCACCACCAGCGGCAAAAAGTGCCATATCAAGCCCTGCATTTATTATATTATCATCAAGAGCTTGTATGGTGTGGTTTTCACCGTTAAATTTCAAAGTTTTGCCTGCAGAGCGTGGTGATGCGTAAAAAACAAAACCGTCTGCTTTAAAATTTCTTTCTTCCAAAATTTGGATAATTGTTGAGCCTACCATGCCAGTAGCACCAATTACTGCTAATTTCAAAAAGCCACCCCCGTTTTTTCGTTTTAAAATTCGATAATTCCATTATATGCCTAATACAAGTTTTTGTCAACAGTAATGCAAATAATTTTCTTGGTCGGCAATACTATATACTAACCTATTGACAAAACGGAATTGGAGGCGTATTATTATGAAGAGAGATGACCGCATGAAATACGAAATTGCCCAAGAGTTAGGGCTTTTGGAGAAAGTTGAAGAGGGCGGATGGAAGTCGCTGACGGCACGGGAAAGCGGGCGTATCGGCGGTATTATGGCTTCAAAACGCAAGAAAAAACCTAAGGGGGATTGATGTGGAAATTTATGGGGAATTTGCTAGGGTGTATGACCAGTTAATGGAAGCACCTTATTTGGAGTGGGCAGAATATATCGAGGAGTTATGGTTGAAATTTGAATTAAAGCCAAATTTAATTTTAGATTTGGCTTGCGGCACAGGGGTTTTGACTGATATTTTGGCGAGTCGGGGATATGATATGATAGGGGCTGACCTGTCTGCTGACATGCTGATGGTTGCTAGGGAAACAAACCCCGAAATCCTTTGGTTGCAGCAGGACATGCGTGAATTTGAGCTGTATGGCAGTGTTGATGCCGTAATATGCATTTGTGACAGCTTAAATTACATATTAGAGCCAGAAGAGCTTGCGCAAGTGTTCAAGCAAGTGCAATTTTATTTAAATCCTGGCGGTTTGTTTGTTTTTGACATTAATACCGAATATAAGTACAGCCAAATCCTTGCAGACAATGACTTTTCAGGGGTTGGTGACAGCGGAGCGTATATTTGGGAAAATTTTTATTGCGAAGAAGAGAGAATTAATGAGTACCAGGTGACACTTTTTGTTGGTGATGAGAATGGGCTTTATTCCCGTTATGAGGAGGTGCATGTTCAAAAAGCTCACAAAATAGGCGAAATAAAAAACGCGCTAAGGATTGCAGGGCTGGAAATTTTAGGGGAATTTGACGAACTGACTTTAAACCCGCCCCACCACCAAAGCGAGCGTGTGTTTTTTGTGGCGCGCAAAACTTGACTAAACACGAAAAAAGTCGTATAATAAAATCATCACATTTACATAGGAGATGAAAATGAAAAGAATATTATTTTTAGCGGCATTGGTATCTGCGTTTCTGGTGGTAACTGCCTGCTATTATTATGAAGACCAGACCCCAACCCATCCAAACCTGGTATACATACAGGATTTTGAATATTTAGCAGAAACCCTAAAGGAAAACTTTCCTTATTTCGGCATTGCCAGCCGCAGGTTTGGTGTGGATGCAGAGCAAATTATCCAAAACACCCGCCAAGCTTTGCTTGATACAGAAATAAGGGACGCAGAACATTTTCGTCAAATTTTGCAATCCAATTTTATATTGCCCATGAGGCATATTGGTCATTTGTCCATACAAGATACCGCAACATTACGCCTGATTTTAGGAAATGCCTACCGCGGCCCTCTAAATTATAATGGGCAAGAGCTTGATTTGCAAGGGCGGGAATTTACATATTATGCACAAAAATTTGTGGATACTGTACACTCAGAAACCGCCCGTCAATTTTATGGAGTAATTGAGGGCAGTGTTCAGTACGGAAATGTTATCCCCAATAATCTAACCACTGAAATCATCGACGCTGATAATGGCATCGCTTACGTTAGAGTAAACGCCTTCCACCACTATAATATCCCTCAAGATTTAGAGCTTATGATGGATTTTTACGACCAAATAAGTGACTTTAACCATCTTATCATCGACTTACGCGGCAACGGCGGCGGATTTACCCGCTATTTTGTACAACTTTTTATGGCTCCTATAATCCCCTATGATTTGGAAATGCCTGGAATTTACACACTGGTGATGGGTGGCGCGCAAAATATGCCTTGGCTGGAAACCTATTTGCTGGATGCCCACCTATTTGGTCGCTACCACGAAAAGAACTCTTTGGCAGACGAGCTACATCGCTTCCCTTATCTGATTGACGCTGAAAAGTTTGATTACATAGTCACAATATCCAACAACTTCCGCTCAACTGGTCAAAACCTTTTTAATGGAGAGGTCTGGATTTTAATCGACCAAAACTCTGCTTCTGCTGCGGAATATGCCTCCCTTTACTCTATGGCTACGGGCTTTGCTACTGTTGTTGGCGAACCAACCCGCGGCATCACAGGGGGCGGAATGGTGGCGTTTGTCACCCTGCCAAATACTGGCATAATTGTGCGTTATGATTTTGGTTATTTTATTGACAGCGAAGGTCGTTCCATTGACGAATTTGGTGTTATGCCTCATCATTTTAACCAACCAGGAATGGACGCTCTGCAAACAACACTTCATCTAATACTTGACAAGCAATAAAATATCATATATATTTATTAAAGATAGTAAATTCTAGGAGGAATTATTATGCGTTATACTGATTTTAAAGACAAGAAACTTTCCTTGCTTGGCATGGGTTGCATGCGCTTTCCACAGGAGGGCGAAGGTTGGGGGATGCCCATAATCCACGACAAAGCCCAGGAGGTTATCGACCAATGCATGGCAAAGGGCATTAATTATTATGACACCGCCTATATTTACCACCATGGCGAATCTGAAACCTTTTTAGGCGAGGCAATGAAGAAATATCCGCGGGACAGCTACTATATTGCGGACAAGTACAGCATGAATGCCGAGCCTGATTTTAAAAAGCAATTTGCCACCCAGCTAGAGCGCTTGCAGACGGATTATATTGATTTTTACCTGCTTCATGCTGTGGGTGATAACACAATTGACAAGTACATAACCAATGGCTGCATTGAATATTTTGAAGAATTGAGGGCAGAGGGTAAAATCAAGCATCTTGGCTTTTCTTTCCATGGCAGTTCAGATGCTTTGCGGAAAATGACCGCCCGCCACAATTGGGATTTTGCTATGATTCAGCTAAATTATTTTGACTGGTGGCATTGTGGACATGATGATTTTTACCATCATCTCCGCGAAAAAAACATCCCTATTATGATTATGGAGCCTGTCCATGGCGGCTTGCTTGCCAATCTTACAGAAGAGGGCAACAAGATGTTAAAAGACGCTCAACCAGACAAGTCTATCGCTTCTTGGGCAATGCGTTTTTTCCTTGATTTGCCAGGGATTGCCGTTGTTAACAGCGGAATGTCTAGCATGGAACAAGCCATAGACAACCTAGAAACCTTTAGCAATGACGAGCCGCTGTCTGCCGAGGAAAAGGAAATTCTTAAAAAGGCAAGCACCATGCTGTATGAGAGCATCGCGGCAAAATGTACAGCTTGTAAATACTGCGTACCACATTGCCCTATGGGAATTGACATTCCCTATCAGCTTACCACATACAATAACTACAAAACAGGCGGAGGAGAATGGAGGCTTAACCGCTTGACTGTTCTGCCTGAGGACAAGCAACCAGGTGCATGTATCCATTGCGGAGTTTGCAGAACCCACTGCCCGCAAGATTTGGACATTCCTGCTCTGATGACGGAAATGGACGGTATTTTAGATAAACTCAAAGGCTAATCCTAGAAACAACAAAAAAATCCGCCGATACGTGGCGGATTTTTATTATCTATAAGCCAACAAAATTATGCAGACTTTTTGTTTGGTGTCGGGCAGAAGAAGAATGGGATGATGCAGATAACTGCAAAACCAATAATTCTTGCTATGTTGCCAACTGGCTCCATACCTGCAAAGTCACCAGCGGCAATTCTTGCGCTGTAGCTAGCGCCGATGTCGGTGTATGTGCCGATACCAATGCGGGCATTGTCAACGATGCTGTAGTCTATGCGCAAAAGCATCCCATAAAGGAAAGCACCTGCAGAGAAGGACAGCACACAAATAAGGAAAATTAGCAAAGATTTTGCGCCATTAGGGTTTTTCTTAGCAGTGTTAACAGCTTCAAGACCCAAGAAACGTGCAGAACCCGTTGCCATGGCGTTGTTAATTTCAAGATGATACATTTTTCTGAAGAAGCCAAGCACAGCACCGCAGGCAAAGCCGATTACTGTGTAGGAAAGCCACGCAGGAGCTACATATTGCAGCAGTAACGGATATGCCAAAATCGGAACAATAAACACGGTCCAATTGTAGAAAAATTGACCAATTTTGTTCTTGAAAGCGGCTTGGGTTAACATGGCAAAGGCAGCACCGCCAGCAAAGCCAAGAAGCAAGCCAATATTTTCTATAAGTGCGCCCCAATATCCTCCAGCGGCATTTATGCCAATCCAAATTACATTACCAGATTGAGCGGAAACCATTGTACCCAAGTCGTAGGTGTTAAGGGCTAGGGCATTTAAAAAGCCCATTACAAAAATGGAAGCGGCGGTCATAAAAGCAACTTTAAAGGTATTCTTCTTATCAGCAGCATCAGCTGTTATCATATTTATCAATTCCTTCCGAATTTTTATAAAAAATGGAACCGAAAGGCAGAAATTACCTCTCGGCCCCATCAAAAGCCAGTATGTAGCTTTTTATTTGTTACAGTTGGTTAATTTTTTAGTACAAATCCTACAGCCAGGTAATTTTACCAGAAGCTACACAGTAAACAGCACCGTGAACATTCTCAGGCTTGATACCAGGAGATTTTTTAAGAGCTTCAACTTGGGCTTTAACATTGGCAGGAACGCCATCTTTTTCCCAATCAGCAGCACCTTTAACAATTGGCTCAAGGTCAATCAATACGCCATCAAGCTCTGGTAGGGTGGTGCGAGTTCCAGCGTGGGCATTTTTGATAGCACCACATTGAGTGTGACCAACAACCACGATGATTTGAGAGCCAAGAACATTTTCAGCAAATTGGAAGGAAGCAATCGCCTCTCTATCAGCGAAGTTACCAGCATTTCTTACAACGAAGATGTTGCCGATACCTTGGTCAAAATAGATTTCTGGAGAGCAACGGCTGTCAGCGCAAGTAAGGATGGAAGCAAAAGGTGACTGCTGCTCACCAGTTTTCTTTAACGCATCTGGGTGGTCGGTTGGAACGAGTCCGTTTGCCACAAAACGAGCGTTACCGTCTTTCAAAAGTTGAAGTGCTACAGCTGGGTCAGTTACCTTTACTGCTGGATCTTGATACTTTGCCATGGGTATTACCTCCTTGAAATAATTTTTTAGTTTACCACTAATACCAAGTATAGTCTAATTCCGCATGCTTGTCAAGCTTTTTTTAACAAAAAGGAAATATTTTTGAAATAATGAAAAAAATGCAAAAAAATGCTTGCGTTTCTAAATTTATTATGATATAATAGTCAGGTTGTTAAGGGGTGTTCCGCTGGCATTTGTAATGTGTATGAGCATCTATCATGTATAAATTTAGGAGGAAATATGAATCAGAACATTTTAAAAGAGCTTGGCAAAGCCCAGCTAAAAAGCGACATTCCTGCGTTTTCTATTGGTGATACCATACGTGTCCACAATAAAATTGTAGAGGGCACCCGCGAACGTATCCAGATTTTTGAAGGTTATGTAATTAAACGCCAAAATGGCGGAGTGAGAGAAACTTTCACCGTGCGCCGTCTTTCTGGCAACATCGGCGTGGAAAAAACCTGGCCGCTACACTCTCCTAGAGTGGAGAAGATTGAGGTTGTGCGCAAAGGTATTGTTCGTCGTGCAAAACTTTTCTATCTGCGTGACAGAGTTGGTAAGAAGGCTAAAATTAAGGAAGCTATTATGAAGAGAAAATAATTGCGCGGGGGTCGTTATGCTAAAAAAATGGATTAGTGACCCCACATTGCGCAGTGTTGCAGAATGGGCTATTGCTATTGCTTTAGCCTTTTTTGCATATTTGCTCCTTGATAGTTTTGTTGTAAAGTCAGCTAGAATACAAGGTCCTTCTATGGAATCCACGCTGTATCATGGTGACAGAGTGTTTGTTAATCGTCTGGCTTTTACCTTTCGGCCGCCCCAATTAGGGGATATTATAGCATTTCCAAATCCTGTCAATTTTGAGGAAAACTTTATTAAGCGGGTGGCGGGTTTGCCTGGGGATGTGATGGATATTGTGGCGGGTTATGTTTACCGCAACGGGCAAAGGTTGGAATATAGCTATTTGACGGGGCAGGGCAATGCGTTTTCTGGCACGACAACATTTCCCTTTATTGTGGCGGAAAACAGCGTCTTTGTCCTAGGTGACAACCTGATGATTAGTCAAGACAGCCGCTTTGCAGAGGTTGGCAATGTTAATCAAGGTTACATTATCGGAAGAGTTGGTTTTCGTTGGCTGCCTCTTTCGGGCTTAGGAAGGATAAATTGATTTATCTTTCCTCTTTTTATCTCTATGTTTTAAGGAAGGAATTCTTTTATGCGCTTAGATAAATACTTGAAAATTTCAAGGTTAATAAAGAGAAGAACCCTCGCAAATGAAGCCTGCGATGGCGGCCGCGTTAGCGTTAATGATAAGCCCGCTAAGGCATCTTACAATGTTGCTGTGGGGGATGTTATCGAAATACGTTTCGGCACAAACGTTCATAAAGTGCGGGTTTTGGAAGTTAAAGAACATGTTCGCAAAGAAGAAACCGATAAAATGTATGAGGTTTTGTAGCATTTTATTGAATTACCATTATTTTCTAGGTAGTACCTACGCTAAAATCTTGCGTAGACACCACCTAACAAAATACTTCACTTTTTTGCATTTTTGTTAATAAGGTGTTGACAAAAATCAAAATAGGTGTTATAATTGCGTTGTATGGCTAAGAACTACGCCATTTTACAATAAACTCTGTTTTTGTCACATAGGAGGTAAGGTCGTGGAAAACTACAAGCTTTCTGGAGTGGATGTGGACGCTGGCTATCAAGCTATAGATTTAATTAAGACTCATGTAAAATCAACTGTACGACAAGGGGTATTTTCCTCTATTGGTGGATTTGCGGGTCTTTTTTCGCTTGGTGCGTTCAAACATATGGAAGAGCCCGTGCTTGCCAGTGGCACTGACGGTGTCGGCACAAAGCTTAAAATTGCGTTTGTCATGGATAAACATGACACAGTGGGTATTGATTGCGTTGCCTACTCTGTTAATGACATTATTTGCACAGGGGCAGAGCCCTTGTATTTTCTTGATTATATCGCAACTGATAAGGTTTATCCTGAGAAAATTGGGCAAATTGTGTCTGGTGTGGCAGAAGGTTGCCGCCAAGCTGGTTGTGCTTTGATTGGCGGCGAAACCGCTGAATTGCCTGGTCTTTACAATGAAAATGAGTATGATTTGGCTGGCATGGCAGTTGGCATTATTGATAAAAAGGACATTATAGACGGCTCAAAAATAAGTGGCGGCGATGTGTTAATTGGTATCGCTTCTAGCGGTTTGCATTCCAATGGCTACTCTTTGGTTCGCAAGATTATTCAGCCAAATATGGAAAATGTCAGCAGATATATTGCAGAATTTGGCAAAACCATGGGCGAAGAACTTTTGATGCCCACTAAAATTTATGTAAATACCATAAAAGGTCTAATTTCAGCCGTTCCTGTTAAGGGTATTTCTAATATTACTGGCGGCGGTTTCTTAGAGAATGTGCCGAGAATGTTGAGCGATAATTTGCAGGCACGTGTTAAGATAGGTTCTTGGGATGTTCACCCGATTTTCAGCTATTTGGAGCGGGAAGGGCGCATTGAAAGGGAAGAAATGCACAATATTTTCAACATGGGCATCGGATTAGCTATTTGTGTGGCAGAGGAACATGTGGACGCTACAATGGCAAAGCTTTCGGAAATGGGTGATGCCGCCTTTGTTATCGGCGATGTGCAGAAGAGTGAAGCTGGCGGTTTGGTTTATGTTTAAAATTGCCGCTTTGGTTTCTGGCGGCGGAACTAATTTGCAGGCAATTATAGATGCGAATATCGAAAATGTCTGTATTGATTTGGTGGTCAGCACCAACGGACAAGCTTTTGCCCTTGAAAGGGCAAAAAAAGCAGGGATTGACAGCCTTGTAGTTGAAAAGTCGAGCTTTGCTGATGCCAAGGCTAGAGAAGCCGTTTTACTTGAAGAATTTACACGGCGAAACATTGATTTGATTGTGCTTTGCGGTTGTTTGATGGTTTTAAGCGAGGAATTTATTGAAGATTTCGGGAAGCCAATTATAAATGTACACCCATCTCTTTTGCCAGCTTACGGTGGTCGTGGTTTTTATGGAACTGCGGTGCATGAGGCGGTTTTGGAAGCCAAAGATGCCGTGACTGGTGCTACAGTTCATTATGTCGATGGCGGCATTGATACTGGTAGAATTATTTTGCAAAAAGAAGTGAATGTAGAGCCGAATGATACGGTTGAAACCTTACAAAGACGAGTAATGGAGCAGGCAGAATGGAAGATTTTGCCAGAGGTTATAGCTAGGTTTGTGAAAGGGGAATTACCATGAAGGTTCTGGTTGTAGGCAGTGGTGGGCGTGAACACGCGGTTTGTTGGGCTTTGAGCAAGAGTAATAATGTGTCCAAAATTTATGCCGCCCCTGGAAATGGCGGAATTTCAGATATTGCACAGTGTATGCCTATTGACCCCATGAACTTTGAAGAGCTGATTGCTTTTGCTAAAAACGTAGGCATTGATATTACTATTTGCCCCATGGAAGTACCTCTTGCGGCGGGAATTGTGGACGCCTTTCAAGATGCAGGCCTTCTTATTTTTGGACCAAATAAGGCCGCTGCACAGATTGAAGGTAGCAAGCTTTTCGCTAAGAATTTTATGAAAAAATACAATATACCAACAGCCAGTTATGAAACTTTTGAAGATTACGAATCTGCCATGATGCACGTGATGAATACAGAATTTCCGCTGGTTATTAAGGCTGATGGTCTGGCGGCTGGCAAAGGTGTTTTGATTTGCGCTAATGTGGAAAGCGCAGAGCGAGCCCTTGACGACATTTTGAACAAACGCTCTTTTGGCGCGGCTGGCAAAAGCGTGGTGATTGAGGAATATTTGCATGGTGTGGAGTGTTCTATGCTGTGTTTTTGTGATGGCGAAAACATTTTACCCATGACATCCGCCAAGGACCACAAGGCGGCTTTTGACCGTGATTATGGTCCAAATACAGGTGGCATGGGGGTTATTTCTCCAAATCCGAACTACACAAGGGAAGTGTCCCTGAGAGCCATGGATGAAATTTTTAAACCCACAATGGAAGGCTTCAAGCAAGAGGGAATTGAATTTGTGGGAGTTCTTTTTGTCGGGCTTATGCTGACGGAGGAAGGCCCGAAAGTTATTGAATATAATTGCCGTTTGGGTGACCCAGAAACTCAAGCGGTTTTAATGCGCTTAGATACTGACTTTTTGGATTGTATGCTTGCGTGCGTACACAAAAAATTGGATAATTTTAAGCTTAGATGGAAAAATACTGCTGTATGCTGTGTTGTTGCTGCCAGTAAAGGTTATCCAGGAGAGCCAAAAACTGGGTTTGAAATTTACGGCTTGCGGGATTTTGGCAGAGATGTTAAAGTTTTCCATGCCAGCACAAAAAAAGAAAACAACACTTTTTTTACCAGTGGCGGCAGAGTGCTGAATGTTGTTGGCAGCGGCAAAGACCTTGATGAAGCCCGCGAAGTCGCTTACAAAGCCATGAATAGTATTGATTTTATGGGTATGCACTTCCGCAAAGATATTGGGGATTTGACCGACATAGATACCTTTGCTCAACATTTGCTAACCTTAATTAATAAGAAGCGTTTGTCAGATGCAGTAAACAGAAACAAGGCGCAAAAGCTAGATGAAGAATAGTTTTAACTTTTCTTGACTTGTGTCGAAATTTATGGTAAAATTATTAAAATTTTGTCGAAAGGCGTGGATTTATGCAAGTAAATATGTTTAATTTTACAAACATCTTGGGAACGGCTTTACAAGGAACTGTTGCTCGCGGACAGGTTATCGGAAACAATATTGCAAATGTGGACACGCCTGGATTTAAGCGAAGCGTTGTGGCTTTTGAAGATTCTTTGGCGGTGGCTGTAAATAATTTTCGTGATACGCGACAATTGGATTTAACCCCTGTACAACCCCGTGTTTTTACAGAATTTGACCATTTGAATTATAGATGGGATGAAAATAATGTTGATATAGAGTTGGAAATGGTGCAGTTGTTTGATAACAACATGCGTTTTAATGTGATTTCTGGCGGAATTTTGAGTCATTATCGTATTATTAACATGGTTATTCAAAACTTCTAATTTTGCTTTATCTGCGCCTTTTCTTCGCTTGTAAATCTTGAAGGCGGGGCATTTGGCGGTTAAACTGATGGAAAGGGTTGTATATATGAGCTTTTTTAACAGTATGAATATTAGCGCAACAGGGCTTGGTGCTCAAAGGACGCGCATGGACATACATGCGCAGAATTTGGCGAATGTAGACACCACACGTACAGCCGATGGAGGACCATATCGCCGTCGTGCTGTGATTTTTGAGGAGCGGACGGCAGGAAGCTCTTTTGCTGGGGCTTTAAGTGGCGCTATTGGGCAAACTGTTCGCGGTGGCGGACGAGGCGACAGGCTTTCTACTAGCCTTTCCAGTTCTTTCCATGGGTCTATAAACCGCACTTTTGCAGGTTCTGGCTTGCCTTTTAGGGGTATCGCTGGCGGGGACATGGGGGGTGCGGGTGTTCGTGTGCACTCTATTCAGGAAGATGACAGCCCTGGTCCGCGGGTTTTTGACCCAGGACACCCAGATGCGGACGTTTATGGTTATGTGGAACGCCCAAATGTTAATACCATTGCGGAAATGGTTAACATGATTTCTGCCACGCGAAGTTATGAGGCGAATATGACCGCCATGAACATGGCGCAAACAATGATGCAGCGCACTTTGGAGTTGTCGGGGAGGTAGTTTATGAGCGCATCTAAAGGTCGTAAAAATGAAAGCTGGATAATATTGAGCATGGCATCAATGGTAATCATCCTTTTTCTGACCTTGACATCGCGTACAAGCTGGGTTGTTGCTTTTGAAGCGGCTGACAATAGTTATATTGGTCTTATTAGCCAAGTTTTGGATGAAGAAGGTATACAAAATATAACGAACTCTGCTAGAGGCACAATATCTGTGCTACAGCAACATTTAGAAAGGGCTTGGACAGTGGTTGCGCAATCACCTATTACGAATTATACGCGCCACACCTTTTATGATGTTATTAATAATTCTGATATGTCTGTAGTATCAAGAATGTTAAATAATGCGCTTGAGCAGCGAATTTCGGAGTTGTTAATAACCCTTGAAGGGGTGGAAGGTGCTGAAGTTGCCTTGAACACTCACAACACTCCAAATTCGGCAAGTGCAAGGGTTTATGTTTGGGGCTCTAACTTGAGTGAAGAAATATCTGAAAATATTGCTTTGATAGTTTCAAGGTCTGTTAATGGTTTAAGTGCTGAAGGCGTTACCGTTGTACACTACGGCGCACAAAATTGAATTTGGAAGGGGTCAATGCTATGAATATACCTGTCGTTACGAGTTTCCAACCTAATCTGGAAGCTCTTGGAAATTTACATGATTTGTCGAGGGGCAACGCTGTCACTGGGGAGGCGAGCCAACCCTTAGCTTTCCACAATTTGTTGGATTCGTATATGGATTTGGTAAACGACGCAGGGCGTTCGGTATCCAGAGCGGAGCATCTGACGGTTGAATTCGCCCTGGGTAATCACGACGATATGTTAAGCGTTGTGCTTGCGCAAGAAATGGCATTTGTTTCCATGAATTTTGCCGTACAGGTTACTCAAAGAATCCTTGATGCTTACAGAGAAATAATGAGAATGCAGATATAAATGTAGTCTTAATCGAAAGGAGAGGTGATAAGTCTTGAGAGAAAGGCTACAAAATTGGTTTACAACAGCGCGAGAGCGTTGGGCCGAATTAGAAAAAAGCCAAAAAATTAAAATATTAGCTATTACTGGTGTGGTTTTGGTAGCTCTTGTGGTGACGATGATTTTGGCGTTCCGCACCACATGGGTGCCCGCTTTTGAAGGGGCAGACGGCACGACCATTGCCCAAATTTCCAATGTTTTGACAAATGAAGGCATAAGGCACAGGCAGGATAACGCCAATGGTGTTGTTTATGTTCCCCAAGGGGATTTTGGGTGGGCGCAGAATGTGGTGACGCTTTCCCCTGTTATGTGGGATAACCGTTTCACTTTCCAAAACGCCATTGACGCTTCTGGCATGGGTGTTACTGCTACAATGCAGCACGCTATGCTCACTCAAGCCGAAGCCACAAGAATTGAAGATATGCTTATGATGATGGCTAGTGTGAATAGGGCGGTTGTTAACCTGGATGTGCCGCCTTCCCACATGATGATAGCACCCACCACCCCTGCCACAGCTACAGTTATGGTTTCTGGTAATAACTTAAATTCAGAAATTGGCGAAAATATTGCTTTAGCGGTTTCGCGTAGCGTGCAAGGGTTAAGCATTGACAGGATTGCTGTTATAGATGCAGATACATCTCACGTGCTTTTTGAAGAGGGTCAGCGCAATGATACCGCTTTGACGGGTCGTTCTGTTATTGAAGCTACAGAGCTTACCCAGCGGAATTTGGCGCAACGCAACGCTGTTGAGGCACTTGCACCTATGTTTGACGAAGCAACAGCCCAGGCGAATATTTCCTTGGACTGGTCAGAGGTTACACAGCACGCTATAGAACACGCAAATGCTGTAATTGACGGCGAATATGGCGAACATCGCGGCCTTATACGACAAGAGCAAATTCAAGAATTGGCGGCTTATATTGATGAGTTTGGCGCAATGGCTATAGAACCTGGAGCCATGCCCAATGACTTCCCAGGCGGTCCTCTATTTGGAGATGAAGCCCGCGAAGGGGCAATGTGGTTAGCAGAGCGTGATGTTACCAGGGATTTCTTATACAATTCTTTGGAAACTATAACTAACTTTGGTGCGCCTGGTCGTTTGATGCGTGGAGATTCAACTATATCAGTGTTTGCGGGGAATGTTACCACTCACTATCGAGGTGATTTAGTAGCGCTTGAGATTATTGAGGACAGTGATGTTGCGTGGAGGCAGTTTCAACAAGAAACCCCAGCTAGGGTCATTTCTGACATGGATGTAACACCTTATCTTGTTCACGTTAGCATGGCGACTGGCATCCCACTTGAAAACATTTCTTTAATAATATATGATTTTAATGTCTTTATGGACATGGAGCCACCACCACCGTTGCCCCTTGCGACAATTGTGTTGTTGGTATTGGTTATCGTGTTTATCGGCTTGTTGGCATTTGGTCTTATCCGCCGCACCCAACCAGAGGTTGTTGAAGAAATTGAGCCAGAGTTGTCCGTGGAGGACCTGCTTGTTTCCAGCCAATTGGAAGAGGCACAAACGAGCGAGAGAGAGCGTTTGGAAGAGCTTCGTTCTCAAGAAGATTCTGCTGTTAAAGAGCAAATTGATACATTTGTGGCTGAAAAGCCCGAAGCTGTTGCCCAGTTGTTGCGTAACTGGATTAATGAAGATTGGGAGTAGAAAGGTGGTGACGGGATGTCCAATTTAGTTCAAGATGTTGGTACTGATGAAGATGAAATGATAATGGGGGCGACCCAACCAACCGCACCTCCGCCGCCTGACGGAACAGTTGATATTTCAGCTCTTAAAGGTAAAGAAAAGGCGGCTATTTTGCTGATAACCTTAGGACCAGAGCGGGCTGCACAGGTGTTTAAACATCTAAAAGAAGAAGAAATTGAAACCCTCACTCTGGAAATTGCCAATACTAATTTGATAATGCCTGATGTTCGCGAAGCTGTTCTTGCAGAGTTTTATCAAATCTGCCTAGCGCAACAGTATATCACCGAAGGCGGCATAAATCACGCCCGCACCATCTTGGAGAAGGCACTTGGCGAGAACAAGGCGTTGGAGATTATTTCAAAGCTTACTGTTGCTCTTAAAGCCCGTCCTTTCGACTTTATCAAAAAGACGGATGCAAGCCAGATTTTGAACTTTATCCAAGGGGAACATCCACAGGCTATTGCCTTGATTTTGTCTTACCTTCGCCCGCAACAGGCAAGCCAGATTTTGGTGGAACTTTCTCCCGACAAACAGGCTGATGTTGCTAAAAGAATAGCCATTATGGACAGAACGTCACCAGACGTTATTAAGGAAGTTGAGAGAGCCTTGGAGAAAAAATTGTCTAGTATGATGATGGAAGATTATGCTGTTGTTGGTGGTGTGGATTCTGTTGTTGAAATTTTGAACTCCGTTGATAGAACCACCGAGAAAAACATCCTTGAAATTCTTGAGTCTGAAGATGCTGACCTTTCTGAAGAAATCCGCAGAAAGATGTTCATTTTCGAGGATATTCTCAATATGGACGGTCGTTCTATCCAGCGTTTCTTACGTGAGGGTATCGACAACCGCGACCTTGCTATTGCGCTAAAAGGCACAACGGAAGAAGTGCGCCAGGTGATTTTTGCTAATATGTCTAAACGTTTGGTGCAGATGATTTCCGAGGAAATGGACTTTATGGGTCCGTTGCGCCGTTCTGATGTTGAAGAAGCTCAGCAGAAGATTGTTAGCATAATCCGTAGACTGCAAGACACGGGCGAATTGATAGTGTCCCGCGGCGGGGGAGATGATATGATTGTTTAGAAAGATTATCAAGTCCCATGCGGTGACGGTTGATACTGAAAACCAACAGTCTATTGGCAATTCTTCTGATGAAGTGTTGGCGGCAGCTGTAACATCTGCCGAAAGCGTTGTTGACATTAGTGTAGTTGAGGAATCACCTGTGTTGCCTGACGTAGATTTGGAGCAAACCAGAGAGCGGGCGCAGGATATTATCAATAATGCCAACCGCAATGCTAGTGAGATTTTAGCCGCCGCTAGGGCAGATGCAGATAGAATGATAGAAGATGAAACCGCTAAGCTTGCTTTGGAGCGGGAGCGTACCATTGAGGAAGCCCGCGAAATTGGGCGTACTGAAGGTCATGCCCAGGGCTATGCTGATGGACAAGCCAAGGCGCAGGGCATAGTTGATGATGCCGAGGCTTTGCGTTTGCAAACCGAGCAAGAGCGTGAAGATGCTTTGGCGCGTTTTGAAGGTGAAATTGTTAAGCTGATTTCTGATGTGCTTGACAAAATTGGTGACGGAAAAATCAATGCAAATCCAGATTTGATTTTGTCGCTTATACGTCAAGGGCTTGGGCAGTCTAATTTTACAGGGGATGTGACTTTGCGGGTTTCCGCAGAGGATTATGACCATGTAATTGCTAATAAAGCTGATATTTTAACTCAAATTGAGGGCGGTGCTAACTTAGAAATTATTAAAGACCATTCCCTTGGGGCTGCCGATTGTTTAATTGAAACGCCTTTTGGTGTTGTAGATTCTAGCCTTGGGATGCAATTAGAAGAAGTTAAAAGAGATTTAGCGCAGATACTTGCCCAGTAAATATTTGGAAGGTGGTGGTTTCATGTTTGATGTGGATTTAAGCAAATATGAAACCGTCTTGCAGAAAAGCTATGTTAAGCGGTTGGGGCGGGTGGCTCAGGTTGTCGGGCTTACCATTGAATCGGCAGGTCCTGAGGTTAATATTGGTGCTACATGCCTTATCCGTTCTGGAAAATATGCAACTCCTGTTATTGCTGAGGTTGTGGGTTTTCGTGGTAACCATGTGTTGTTGATGCCCCTTGGTAACATTGCGGGGGTTGGGCCTGGCAGCATTGTGGAAGCCGCTGACCCGCTGACTCTCAAGGTTTCTGATGCGATTTTGGGGCGGGTTCTTAATGGGCTTGGGCAACCTCTGGATGGCTTACCTCCTGTTGAAGGTTTTGATTTTCCGATTAGCAACCAACCCCCAAACCCCTTGACCCGTGATAGAATTGCGAAGTCTATGACCGTAGGCGTGAAAGCCATTGATGGACTTTTAACTGTGGGGCGCGGACAGCGTGTAGGTATTTTTGCTGGCTCTGGTGTTGGAAAATCCACACTTTTGGGCATGATAGCCCGCAACACCCATGCAGACATCAGCGTAATTAGCTTGATTGGTGAGCGTGGCCGTGAGGTGCGGGAGTTTATTGAAAAGGATTTAGGTGAGGAAGGTTTGCGCCGCTCCGTTGTGGTGGTTGCTACTTCGGATATGCCTGCCCTTGTGCGTTTGAAGGCGGCAGAAGTTGCCACGGCAATCGCAGAATATTTCCGCGACCAAGGGCGCGACGTTATGCTATTGATGGACAGTTTGACGCGTTTTGCCATGGCGCAGCGAGAGGTTGGACTAGCCACTGGCGAACCGCCTGTTACAAGGGGGTACACGCCATCGGTGTTTGCAAGTATGCCTAAACTTTTGGAGCGCGCTGGTAACTCCGATACTGGCTCTATTACTGGGCTTTACACGGTTCTGGTTGATGGTGATGACCTTACAGAGCCTGTTACAGATACTGCCCGCGGCATCTTGGATGGTCACATTGTATTAAATAGGAAAATTGCTAACCGCAATCATTATCCTGCAATTGACGTTCTCGCTAGCGTTTCCCGTGTTATGTCTGACATTGTTGACAAAAAACACAAAAGCTTGTCTAACGAAATCAAAAAATCTATGGCGGTTTACCGTGATGCAGAGGATTTAATAAATATTGGTGCTTATGTGCGGGGCAGCAGCGAAGAAATTGATGATGCCATTGATAAAAATGCCGCAATTAAAGGCTTTTTGACCCAAGATACCCACGAGAAATTTGAGCTTGAAGAAGCTGTGGAGATTATGGACAGCATCATAAACAAAGGTGACGCATAATGGCAAAATTTAACTTTCGGTTGGCTTCTGTTCTTAGTGTGCGAGAGAAAGTTGAAGATTTGAAGAAAAATGAGTTCGGCAAAGCGGTTATGGTGCTGGAGCAGGAAAAGGCGCGCCTTACAGAATTAGAGCAGACACGCTTGGGATGCATTGAAAGCTTCCGAGAGGGCTTGAACAAGGGGGTAACACCCCACGATATTCAACAGCACAATCAGTATTTAGATTTGCTGAAGAAGTTGATACAACAGCAAAAGGTTATTATCCACTTAGCAGAGTTGAAAGTGGAGGAAAAGCGGCTTGAATTGGTGGAAGCCATGAAAGACCGCAAAGCCTTGGAAGTGTTAAAGGAAAACGATTACGAAGAATTTTTAAATGAAGAAAAGCAAGCGGAACAAAAAGTCATAGATGAAATTGTAAGTTATCGAGGAAGTCGGGGTTGATTTGAATGGCGAATGTTAAGACGGCTGCAACGCCTGCAAGTGCTGGCGACCCAAAAGCCAACAAAAAAATGGCGAAGGCCATGAAAAAAGAGCAGAAAAAAGCATCAGGTAAGAAGAGCAAAGTTTGGCTCGTTATCCTGTTGGTTTTTGTTGTGCTTGTTGGCGGTTTTACAGCCTTGGTGGTCTTTGATGTGTTTGGGTTGCGCACCAATGTTGTTAACCCTTTGCTCAGCAATGTGCCTATAATTGGCGGCTTGTTTGAGCAGGAAATTGACCCAGAAACGGGATTGCCTGTTCAAGCTTATGACCCATCTGCAACTCTTGAGGCATTGGAAGCTCGTATTTTAGAGCTTGAGGGGGATTTGGAGCAGGCGTTGGCGAACAACCTATCTATAGCAGAAGAGAGAGATGTGCTTTATATAACCGTTAACGAACATGAATTGGAAAATGAGCGTTTAAGGGAACTTGAAGAATATCATTTAGAGTTTTTGGCGAGTAGGGCGCAATTTGAAAGGGAAGTTGCAGAAGGGAACGAAGATGCCTTTGTGGAGTTTTTTGCCACAATGCACCCAGAGCTTGCCGAGGAAATTTACAATGAGATTATGGCTGGGCGCGCCTTGGATGAACAATGGCAGAATTATTTGAGCAGTTGGGGGTCTACAGCCCCTGTGAATGTGGCGCGAGTAGTTGAATTAATGGCAACCACTGATATGCCCATGATTGCAAGGGTTATGACATATTTGCCCGTCAATCAACGCACGGCGATTTTTAACAATTTAAGCCCTGATACGCTGGCCGCGTTATATCGTCAGATGTACCCAAATTAGGTCTTTCGTGACATAGTCACTTGAGATAAATAATCTACCCACGAGGAGGTGAAAAGATGATTAATTCGTTGACAAATCCTATTGCGCAAGGTGTTCAAGCTCAAAATTCTAGAGGTGGACGCGGACGTGGCGGGGACGTTGGATTTGATGGGGTGATGGCAAGTGTTAACGCCACCACTAACGAACCAAGGAGGGAGCGCACTCGTGCTGACCGCGAACCTGTCCACAATGACAGACCAACAGAGCAGATTCAGCATAACGAAGCTAATGTTAACAACGAACAAAACCAAACCCAATCAACACAGGTAGAGGAAGCCACTGACACTTCGGCAGTTTATGCAGAAGTTTTGGCTGAATATGCGCCTGTTGCAGAAGAGGAAGCTGTTGATTATAGCCAGGTTTTGGCAGAAATGGCTGCGGTTTTAGGAATTACGCTTGAGGAGCTAGAGGAAGTTTTACAGAAATTGGAAATGCCTTTAGAAGCCCTTGCTGATGCCGAAAATCAAGCCTTGGTGCTTATGACTGCAGAAGGCATGGAGAGCCAAGTTGAGCTGTTAAGCTACCCAGAAGCTTTGCCTGTGCTGAAAGAGCTTGCTAACATTGCAGACCATCACAGGATAAAGGACAGAGTTCAAAAGGAAGTTGTGGTTGACAGCGAAATACACTACGAAGGTGAAATGCCGATTCTTGGCGAACCTGCGCCTGAATTTGTGGAAATACCTATTGAAGAGGTTGTAGTTGCCAATACCCAAAACGCCGCCGATAACACTCCAAATCAAACCTTTGCAAACGTTGCTCCAGACGTGATTGTACCTGTGGCGGACGTTTCTCAACAGATGGCTGCTGATGTTGGGTTACAATTTGCCCACAATATAGCTGTTGACGCGACTGCGCAAAACAACGCTCCTGTGCAAACCGCGCCAACAATGGCTTCTATGCCTATGGTTACGCCGCAAAACATCGCTGACCAAATTGTTCAGCAAGTACGTTTTGTAAGCGGGCAAGGCATGGCAGAAATGAAAATCCACCTTAAACCCGAGCATCTAGGGGATTTAACAATGCGCGTTGCAACCATTAACGGCATCGTGACTGCCCAATTTATTGCTGACAACCAAAGGGTTAAAGAGCTGATTGAAGCTGGTTTCAATGACTTGCGCGACTCTTTAGAAGAAGCGGGAATTACCGTTTCTGACATTGAAGTTAATGTGCGCAATGAAAATGACCCACATGAATTTGATGAGGGCGAAAGCAACATTAGCGACAAGCGTATCCGTGATTTGATGGCGGCAGCAATGGCAGAGGAAGAAGCCACAGCCCACGAGCCAACAGTGGCGGAAGTGGAAGAAAACATGATTGACTATCAAGTCTAATGAAAGGAAGGTGAACAAATGGCGACTATCGACCCGCGTTATTCTATGCCCTTTGACCCTAACGCTCCAGTTCCACGGGTTATTAACGAGCGTAGTAACGATTTGGACAGAAACGCCTTTTTGAACCTGCTAATCACCCAGTTGCGTCACCAAGACCCGCTAAATCCAATGGATGATAGGGACTTTATCGCGCAGCTTGCCCAATTCTCTTCTTTGGAGCAAATGCAGAACCTTAACGCCACTTTCAACCGCTCTCAAGCTTTCGGCATGATGGGGCAGCATGTTATGGCGACCCACAGAAACCCCATAACAGGTGCTTTGGTGGAAACTGCTGGCCGTGTGGATTCTGTTGAAATTCGCGGTGGCGAGCCTTGGCTTGTTATCCATCGTGAAGGCGCGGAAGAACCAGACAGAGTACGGGCTTCTGACGTTATTATGGCGGCAGACGACAGCTTGGCGTTAACGTTGACATTGCTTAGCAATATCAACAACAACCTAAATTCTACTGGCGTTATCAGCCAAAGCTTGGCTCTTGTTGGGCGCACTGTGCAGGTTGTCACAACAGACGCTACAGGAAACCCCAATGGGTTTGTTGAAGGTAATGTTGATTTTATTGACTTTACTGGCTCTTTCCCTATGCTTGCCATTGGAAGCGAGCGCGTTCCAGTTGGTGCTGTTGTTAACATTGCTGACCGCAACATGATTATCGGGCATAATGTTAACCTGTTTTCTGGCGGAAACATCACTACTGGCGGCATAATTGAGGGCATACGTTTTGCAAATGGCAACCAATATGTTGTAATAAATGGCGGCACACACCGCATTGACCATTTTGCTAACTTAACAGATGCTATTGACTTGCGCAGAATGGGCGCAGGAACACCACCTTATACCGTTGAATATGACGACCGTGAAGCCATTGTGCAAAGTGTGTTTTTACGTGATAACAGGGTTTGGATGGGACTTTATATGACCGACGACAGCACTGTTGAACTTATGACATTTGCATCATTTATGGGGATTAGCACCGATGACGATGACTAGGCTAGGGGGTATCTGTTGTGCAACTTAATAACAACCGAATAATCAACCCCGTGCAACATAAGGCGCAGTTGCAGAACGTTGCGGCAAACCAGGGTGTTAATGGTGGCGACTTCCAACAGATGATGGATGGATTGCGCCAAAGCCAACAAGCCAAGGATGTGCAGTTTTCAAAGCACGCCAACGCGCGGCTTGATGCCAGAAATATCCAATTAGATGTGCAACAATTGCAACGGTTGGAACAAGGCGTGGCAAAAGCCCAAGGAAAAGGCATACGTGACGGTTTAGTGTTGATTGACAACATAGCTTTGGTGGTAAATATTACCAATAAAGTTGTTGTGACAGCACTTAATCAGCAAGACCAAGTTTTTACCAACATTGACGGTGCTGTGATTGTATAAACTGGACTTTTTTTAAGAGGTTTACCCCGCCTGAATGACAGAAGGCGCGGAACGCAGTACCAATAAAGTCGCAGGGGCAAACCCTGTCGCCCCTGCTGATTTAGGAGGTGCGAAATTGTACACGGATTTAAGCTACAAACTGTCTGCCGCTGTTCATGCATATAAAGATAGGATGGTGCGCGGGCTAAACGCCCTAACTGACGCTGAAATAAATGCTCGCATTGCTGAATTTAGGGCGAATTATGCCCCTTGTAGGGAAACTGGCACTCAGGAAGAATGGGATGCCTTTTCCGAAAGGCTTTGGGCATTTAAACAATCTTTGTTCGCCATACAACAGGCAGAAGAGCCAGAGTCGCTAATTACAACTTCTTCCCAGAATTGCGAGGATGGGGAAGAAGAGGATGACGTAAGACCAACCCCCATACCACAGGCGCAAGTCTATGGTAATGCTGAAATGCTTGGTCAAGAACCCCGAAGGATAACCGACGGAGGGTTGGTTGCAGGGTTGTATGAAAGCAAGTTGCTGAACAGTCAAAATGACTGGAACAGCTAATTGAGGAGGATTTAATTATGATGCGTTCTATGTTTTCTGGTGTTTCTGGCTTAAGAACACACCAGAGCCGAATGGATGTAATTGCACACAATATTGCCAATGTTAACACAACTGGCTTTAAAGCAAGCCGCATGACATTTGCAGATGCTTTTAGCCAAACTATTTCTGGGGCATCTGGTCCAAACCCAGATGCTGGTCGCGGCGGTACGAACCCTATGCAAGTTGGTCTTGGCGTTAATGTGTCGGGCATCAACCGCAACATGGGCACGGGTGCTGCCCAACGTACTGACGACCCATTGCATTTGATGATTGAAGGTGACGGCTTCTTCATTGTGGGCGATAACACGGGAACATTCTTCACCCGCGCGGGGGATTTTGTGCGGGATGAGGAGTGGAATATCGGCTTGCCTAATGGTTTGTTGTTGCAAGGTTGGCCCACCAGTTGGGACCCTAACGTTGGAGGGCCAGCAAGATTCCAAACTGGTCCTATGGCGGGGGAAATCATTGGCCCGCAGCGTGGCCCTGTTCAAGGTATCACCATTGGGCCAGAAATGCGCAATGTTCCACCTCGCGCTACAGGTAACGTGCGTGTTATGGATAATATCCGCTCTTCAGAGACTAACACTGGTGAACCTATTCCGACTACCATCAACTTCCAAGATTCTCTGGGTACGAATTACCAAATGGATATTGAGTTTAGATGGGTAGCTACATCTGGTACGACACCTGGACATTGGGCTGTTTATCACCGTAACCATATAACATGCACCCGCACGAACACTTCATTTAATTTAGATGTGCCTGCAACTGGCCCGATTGAAGTTGAGGCAATTGCTACAGGTGCATCACCAGATGCTACTTGGACACGACTTACTACAATTGAGTTTAATGAAAGTGGTAATCCAGACACAAATCCCGCCGCTACAACGCCACCCCCATTTGATTTAGGTGGATTTGTTAGCTTCTTCCAATTAGTTCCTGGTAGTGGCATGGACCCGCGTTTGTACTTCGGTCAACCCCAAGCTAATGCCGCTGGTGCTGCACCAGGTACTGGTTGGCCGAATAGCATCCGTATTGATTTCAGCCAAATGACCCAAGTTGAAGCAGCAACCAGCGTAAGCAGCCGTAATATGGACGGTTTGGAAGCTGGTCGTTTGATTGGGCTTTCCATTGGCGGTGACGGTATCATCTCTGGTACTTTCAGCAATGGTCAGCGTTTTGAGCTGTGGCAGGTTGCCATTGCCTTGTTTGATAATCCAGCGGGCTTGGCGGCTCTTGGCGGCAACTTATTCGCTATGACTGCCAACTCTGGCGGCTTTGACGGGCAAGGTATGACCCCAGGAATGGCAGGCACAAGCTTGCTTGGCGGCACACTTGAAATGAGTAATGTGGACATGGCGGCGGAGTTTACCGAAATGATTACCACCCAGCGTGGTTTCCAGGCTAACTCCCGCGTGATTTCTACATCTGACGAGATGCTTCAAGAACTTGTAAACTTACGTAGATAGTAATTTTTAGGCAACAGTAGTGGGCGGTAAGACTTCTTGCGAAATTATAACGAACCGATTTTTTGCCCGTCTATAAGCGACAGAGGTTTGGCTGGTTTTAGCCAAATCTCGATAGCGCAATAGGGCAAAAAAATCGTGTGAGTTGTTTTCGCAAGCAGTCCTAATATCCGCCCCTACGGATTGCCTTTACCGAGATGGAATAATAATAAAAACTTGACTTTTTTTGCAGAATATGTTACAATGCTGTCATTACGTTTTTTGGAGGTACATTTATGATAAAAATAACCAGATTAAACGACAAGGAAATTGTGCTGAATTGTGAGCTTATTATGATGGTGGAGGCAAATCCCGACACCACCATAACAACCACAACAGGCAGTAAATTTATTGTCAAAGAGTCTGTTGAGGATATAATAAGTTTGACAAAAGAATTTAAACGCGACATTTACAATATCTAAGGGGGATTCGCTGTGGATATAGGTTCGTTAATCGGTCTGATAGCGGGAATTATTTTTACATTAGTTACCATAATTTTGAATGGTGAAGCACCTGTAGAGTCTATTATGGCTTTCGTTGACCCTGGTTCTGTGATGATTGTTATTGGTGGCGTGGTTGCATCTCTGTTGATTGCTAACCCGCTTGATAGGGTTATAAAGGCACTTTTGGCGGCTAAAATGGTGTTTTTGCCACCAAAATTTGACCACACAGGGACGATTGATAATATTATCACTTTGTCTAACCTTGCTCGTCGTGAAGGGGTTCTTGCCCTTGAGGAGTCGGCGCAAAACATGGATGACCCATTTTTGCAAAAAGGCATAATGCTGGTTGTTGATGGTGCAGACCCTGAGCTTGTGCGCTCTGTTTTGGAAACAGAAATGGTTTATATGGAAAACCGCCACAATGACATACGAAGTCTTTGGGATATGGCAGCGGCACTTGGCCCTGCCTGGGGAATGGTTGGTACGATGGTTGCCCTTGTACTTATGATGGGTAACCTGCAAGATATTGAGCTTTTGGCGGCGAACATGGCACTTGCTATGATAACTACGTTTTATGGCGCTCTTGTTGCAAACTTCCTTGCCAGCCCAATTTCCCGTAAATTGCAAATTTTTAATGCGCAGGAAATGCTTCTTAAAGAAGTGCAGATAGAAGGAATGCTGTCAATACAAAACGGCGAAAACCCACGTATTATCGAAGAAAAGCTAAAAGCTTTCTTAGCACCTTCATTACGGAAAGCTAGCTCTGAAGGTGGAGGGGATGCCTAATGGCTAAAAGGAAAAAGAAGGAAGAAGGCGGCGGCGGTTCGTTGTGGCTGCTGTCCTATTCAGACTTGATGACGGTACTTTTTGCCCTGTTTGTTATGCTTTATGCCTTGTCGGAGGTTGATGAAGAGCTTTGGGAGAGGTTGGTTATCGCGGCTTCTTTCGGCAACAACCTACCAGCACCTATGGATTTTGCAGGGCAGGGGATTAACAATTTGATGGGTAACGGAATAGTCGCTTTACCAGATTTTAACACAGTCAGTTTTGAGCGGCCAATCGCTGGAGGTGAAGGTGGGCAGGAGCAGAACCGCATGGAAGTTGTTGCGGATGTGTTGCGAACATATTTTGCCTATGAGCTGATGGTGGGTGAGCTTGTGGATGTGGCAATTGGCGAAGATGGCCGAATAACCATCAGTATGCACGGAGATATGTATTTTGCTCCTGGACAAGCCATTGTAAGGCCCGAAATTATGCCGATTATCGAAGCTGTAGCTTCTGGCATTGGGGAGTTAAGGGATACGGTTATCGTTTCTGTGGAAGGTCACACGGATAGCGACCCTATAAATACTCTCCTGTTTCCTGACAATCGCGCATTGGGGTCTGCCCGCGCCCGCGCCGTTGCAAACTTGCTGATATATGAGTTTCAGGTGGTTGACCCCGCCATGGTAACTGTTGTTTCTCACGGGGAACATCATCCCGTGGCTGACAATAATACGGCAGAAGGTCGCGCAGCAAACAGACGCGTAGAAATAATTTTAACTCAAGTAGATTAGAGCTTTTAATATGGGGAAGGATGTGTAAACGTTATGGCAGAAGAAACCAAAGGCGGCAACAACAAGGGAATGATGCTTATTATCGTAGCTATGCTCGCTATTATAATCCTGGCTTTGGCTGGTGTTGCTGTGTTTTTGATAATGAACATGGGTAGTGATGACGCAATGGGGAGTGGCCCTGTACAAAATTGGGAGGCTGACACGCCTTCGGTTGTTGACCAACGCATTTTTGATTTGGGTGATAACATTACCACAAACTTGTTGTCATCGGGTCCAGGCGCTCCCAATCGTTTTGTAGTGGTGAATGTTTCTTTGGGCATCAACAATTTGGATGAAGAAGAAGCGAACGAGTTTTGGGTGACTCTTTCAGAGCGTCAGCCTGTTGTTCGTGATGCTGTTACCAGCATCTTGCGCCGCTCCACAGCAGAAGAATTAGAGCGTACAGATGGGGCAGACATTTTGCGTGAAGATATTTTGAACGCTTTGCAGTCGGCTTTTGCAAGCCCTATGATTGTTGAAGTTTACTTTAATGCGTTTGCTTTGCATTAATATTAAATGGCTATCCTATAGACAGAAAGTGGGTGCAAAATAGATGGCTGAAGTTTTAAGTCAATCTGAAATTGATGAGTTGTTGCGAAGTATTTCCGATGGGGGAGCAAGCTTGGAGGTGGAAGAAACCTCTTCACGGGGGAAAGGTGAAAAGCCTACAATTCCCTATGATTTTGCTCGTCCACAAAAGGTTAATAAAGAGCAACAGCGTACCTTGGAAATCATGTATGACGCATATTGTCGCTCGTTGTCCTCGTTTTTGTCGGGCTATTTGCGGGCAAGCGTTAATATTGAGGTGATTTCTGCGGAGCAGGTGGCATTTAATGAATTTTCCAATGCCCTCACCAACCCATGTATACTGTCTATTGTGGAATTGCCACCGCTTAAAGGTTCGATAATTTTGGAGCTTTCTGCAAACATTGGCTATGCAGTAATCGACAGGATTTTGGGCGGACCAGGTACGGGCATTAAGCAAATCCGTGATTTTTCTGAAATCGAGAAGATTTTATTGGAGCGGGTTGTGGCGCATATGCTTGGACCATTGCCAGAGGCTTGGGAGAATGTTAAAGAAATTCGTCCACGACTAAGCCGTATTGAAACAAACCCTCAGTTTGGTCAAATTATACCGCCAACGGAAACAACGGCATTGATAACAATGTCCGTGAAAGTGGGTGCGGTTGAGGGCTTGATGAACTTCTGCCTACCAATTCCTGTGATTGAGCCAGTTTTGGACAGGCTATACACCAAATATTGGTTTGCAACAGCTAGAGATGATGATGACCATGATTATAAAGAGGATGTGCAAGAGAAGCTGGAAACGGCAGACGTAGCAATTTCTGCAGTTGTGGGTCGCACCAACATCATGGTGTCTGATTTTGTAAATCTGACCATAGGAGATGTGTTGATTCTGGACTCCTACACAGATTCTGACTTTGAAATACGTGTTGGACCACTTAAAAAGTTTTATGCCAAGGCAGGTATTAGCCGAGGGCGAAATGCAGTACAAATCACTAAACTTATACAAAGGGAGGAATAGACCATGGCTGACATGTTGTCCCAAGAGGAAATTAACGCCTTGTTGGGCGGTGGAGATTTAGGGGGTTCGGCAGGGTCTGAGGAGGATGGCGAAGATGTTGCCGCAAGCAGCGACGATGACGATTTAGACGACCTTCTCACTCCCGAAGAAAAGGATATTTTAGGAGAACTCGGAAATATATCCATTGGTACATCTGCAACAACACTTTTTGCACTGTTGGGTCAAAGGGTTATTATTACCACCCCTCAAGTTTATATTATTAAGCTTGCGGACATTGCAAAAAGCTATGAAAAACCATGTGTGGGCATACGCGTGGATTATATCGAAGGCATCAAGGGAACTAACCTGCTTCTTCTTAACCAGCACGACGTTAAGGTCATTACCAGTTTGATGATGGGATATGGCGGCGAGGTTGAAGGGGATGGAGAGCTGAACGAAATGGACTTCTCTGCCATCCAAGAGGTTATGAATCAAATGATAGGTTCTTCTTCCACTTCTTTGGCTTCACTTGTAAATATGAAAATCGACATTGACACCCCCAAGGCATCTCTTGTAGATTTTGGTGATGAAGAAATCCTCCAATCTTTGGGATTTGAAGAAGACTATGCTGTATGTGTAAAATTTAGGATGGAAATTGGGATGTTGGTAGATTCTAACATTATGCAACTTCTTCCAATGGGTTTTGCTAAATATATGGTTGAAACCATGCAGTCAACATTAACACCAGAAGAGGAAAAAGCTCCTGCACCAACACCTGCACCGCAACCGATAGCTTCACCTGCACCGCAGCCCGCACAGCCGATGCCACAACCAACGGAAGGAGGTTTGCCACCTATGGACACAAACCAAACAACACAAGCGGCTCATGCTCCGCCGCCAGGATATGCACCACCTCCCCCTGGTTATTACCAGCCTCAACCGCAATATATGCCGATGCCTCCAGTGGCGGCTCAACCTGCACAATTCCAAAGCTTTGATATAACCGATGTTATGCAACAGAAGGAAAACATCGAAATTATTATGGACGTACCTTTGGAAGTGACAGTTGAACTTGGCAGAACCACCAGAAAAATTAAAGAGATACTTGAGTTTTCGCCAGGGTCTATTATCGAACTTAACAAGCTTGCAGGCGAACCAATTGACATTATGGTCAACGGCAAGTTTGTGGCTAAGGGCGAAGTTGTGGTAATTGATGAGAATTTCGGTATAAGAGTTACTGATATTGTTAATGCGGAACATAGGATATAGCCAATTAATCAAGTAAAAGGAGAGAATTAAAATGGCAGAAAAAACCATATTGCTCGTTGATGACGCAGCTATTATGCGTATGATGTTAAAGGATATTTTGACAAAAAATGGTTATGAAATAGTGGGTGAAGCTGAAAACGGATTAAAAGCCGTTGAACAGTACAAAGCTTTGAAGCCAAAGCTTGTTATCATGGATATTACCATGCCAGAAATGAATGGAATTCAGGCTACCAAGAGCATTAAGGAATTTGATGGGGATGCCATTGTTGTTATGTGTTCTGCTATGGGTCAACAATCCATGGTTGTGGAGTCTATACAGGCAGGTGCTCGCGACTTTATTGTTAAACCCTTCCAGCACGATAGGGTTTTGGAGGCTGTTGCAAAGGTTATAGGCTAGATTATGCTTAGCTTTTTGTATATTCAAGCACCTGAAGGTGCTGGTTTTACCATGGATGGGCTGTCGGCCGCTTGGCAACTTATAACTGTTGTTGGTGCACTTGCTTTGGTACTTGCTTTGGCATATTTTTCTATACGCCTTATGGGACGGGCTAGGGGTGCTGGCGGTCGTGGTCATCGTAATGTCAAAATGGTGGAAGCTGTTGGCGTTGGGCCTAATAATTCGGTTCAATTGGTACAAGCTGGGGATAAATTTTTCCTTATTGGGGTTAGCCGTAACGGCATAACCCTTCTTGGCGAGGTTAACGGAGAATCTATCACCATTGATAACAAACCGTTGCCCGCCATGCCTTTTGAGGGTTATTTATCCCGCTTTATGCCCAAAAAGAAGGGTGCAGAAGGCGACGACAACCAGCCAAAAGAATAGAATTCCCATTTTCGGGCAAATTACTTAAATTACGTTGGGAAGGGAATTTATGCAAAATATGGCGAAAATTGTAAAAGCTTATAGCAAGCACAAGCGGGTGTGGAAAATCCTGTTTGTGTGCGCTTTGGTTTTTGTGGCTTTTTCTTCAAGTTTTGCGTCAGAGCAGGCTCAGGCGGGGGTTTTTCCTGGTTTACCAGAAATTTATATTATGCCCCCTGCGGATGGCATGGACGACGAAGCTTTGCAAGGCTCTGTAACACTACAAATCCTATTTTTATCTGTTATAGTTGCTTTGTTGCCCGCCCTTTTGGTGGTAATGACATCCTTCACCCGCCTAATAATTATCTTCTCTTTTTTGCGGTCGGGGCTTGGCACGCAGCAAATGCCGCCAAATACAGTTCTCATCGGTATTGCTCTGGTGCTTACCATGTTTATAATGAATCCCTATTTTACAGAAATCAACGAAAACGCCATTCAGCCAATGACAGCGGGGTATATAACACAAGAAGAGGCCATAGAAAACGGCATGGCGGCGTTGCGCCGATTTATGCTCGGTCGTCCTGGCACTCAAATGCAGCAAAACATCGTATTTTTTTCTGAAATGGCAGGTGTAACCTACGAAACTAACGAAGAGGGTTTTATTATTGATGTTGACACCATACCCAACTATGTCCTGATACCTGCATTTATGCTCCATGAGCTTGCAGTGGGCTTTGCCTTCGGTGTTTTCATCTTCATACCTTTCATTATAATTGACATGGTTGTAGCGTCGGTGTTGATGGCTATGGGTATGATGATGTTACCGCCTGTTATGATTTCGTTACCCTTCAAAATAATGCTGTTTGTGTTGGTTGATGGTTGGCAGTTGATTGTGCAAACCGTTATGATGACTTTCTGACGATTGTCTGCGAGAGGTGTCTAAAGGAGGCTTAGGTTGTGTCCCAAGAAAATGTAATGGTTGTGATGCAAAACGCTATTTGGACAGTTATAATTGTCGGTGCGCCGCCTTTGCTTTTGGGGTTGGTTGTTGGTCTTGCGGTCAGCTTGTTCCAGACCATAACTTCCATACAAGAGGCAACCCTTGCCTTCGTACCCAAAATTTTGGCTGTGTTTTTGTCACTTATAATATTTGGTAACTGGATGATTAATCATCTGACGACTTTTGTGCATGCATTGTTTGAGCAAATTCCTTATTTTATAATAACGTGAGGCGGTGGAACATTTGGAATTAGCCACCATGGATTTAACTGCTGCCCAAACCTTGGTGGAGTTGTTTGCTAACGTAGATGTTTTTATGGCTGTGTTTGTGCGGGTTATGGGGTTTTTTATAATCCTGCCCATCACCTCTGGACAAAGCCTGCCCTTGCAAGGCAGAATCGTTTTGGCTGTTAGCATCGCGCTTTTAGCCTTTGTGTCGGGAGCCGTGCAATTGCCTGCATACGAATTTAGCATCGTAGGCTTTATGATGTTTATGGTTACGGAATTTTTGGTGGGACTTGTTATCGGTATGATTGTTATGATTATCTTCTCGATATTCCAATTCGTGGGGCAATTGACAGACTTTTCCATAGGATTTCGCATAGTTGACGTAATGGACCCTTTTTCCATGCAACAAATGCCTGTTACGGGTCAGCTATATTTCTTTACCGCCAGCATATTCTTCCTGACATCGGGCGCGTTTCATATGGTTTTGCGTGCGTTTTTTGACAGTTTTTCCATAATTGGTCTTGGTCAGGGTCAGGTGATTGGCAACGCTAATCTTGCAGGACGTGTAATCGACATGATGATTAGCTACTTTCATCTGGGGTTACGAATGGCGTTGCCCATAGTTGGCACGCTTTTGACGATTGATATTGTACTGGGTATTTTAGTTAAAGCCATACCTAACATGAACGTGTTTGTTGTTGGTATGCCCCTTAAAGTCATGGTTGGGCTTGTAATTATATACTTCATCATGCCCTTTATAATAACCGCTTTTGGAATTGTAATGGATGATATTATGAACAATGTTATTGAAGTAATTTGGAGGATGGCTCCTAATGAAACCTATAGTCCATAGCCACAGTATAAAATTGACGCTTATCCCCATGCATTTAGGTTTCTTCAATGATGGCGGCGGCGAAAAGACCGAAAAGGCGACTCCCAAAAAGCGAAAAAAATCCCGTGATGAGGGTCAGGTGGCTCAATCTCAGGAAATTGGCACTGCTGTGTTGTTTGTGGCTGCCTTTGCATCATTGAGTGCTTTTGCTCCGTGGATGCTAAACATTCTTGCGGGGCTTATCACAACCAGCCTTATAAATGGTGGCAGGGTTGATGATTTGATGAATACAGAAATAATGAGCCGTCATATATGGGAAATATTCGGGCAAATTATATTGATATTTTTGCCTGTTGCTCTGGTGGTTATGGCGGTGGGGCTTCTTGTGAATATTATGCAGGTTGGTTGGAATCCCACGTTTAAGCCCATGCAACCTAAATTTTCCAAACTTAGCCCCAAAAACGGTTTGAAGAAAATCTTTTCCTTTAAACCATTGATAGAGCTGTTAAAATCTGCCATTAAAATTACCGTTATACTCTCCGTTGTTTACTTTGTGTTAATTAGCGAAATTGACATGATAAGCATGTTTTTCTACATGGATTTGTGGACAACCATCATATATTTTGCTAATATCTACGTAACCATAGGCATAACAATCGGTATTTTGTACGTATTTGTTGCAGCAATTGACTTTACTTATAATAAATTTAAACATGAAAAAGATTTGAAAATGAACAAACAGGAAATTAAGGACGAACACAAACAAGCTGAAGGCGACCCCATGATAAAAGGCAAGATAAAAGGTAAGATGAGGGAAGCCAGTATGCGCCGCATGATGCAGGAAGTGCCAGGGGCTGATGTTGTAATCACCAACCCGACCCACTTTGCCTGTGTTGTAAAGTATAATAGACTATCCGCCAAAGCCCCTGTGCTTGTGGCGAAAGGCGCGGATAATCTGGCAATGAGAATCCGTGATATTGCCAACGAGCATGATGTTGTTATTGTTGAAAACAAGCCCCTCGCCCGTACTTTGTACAGTGCAGTGGAAGTTGGGGATGAGATACCCGCCGAACTTTGGCAGGCTGTTGCCGAAATTTTGGCATATGTGTACAGCGTGAAAGAGCCGCAAGGACAAATTTTGATGTAGAGGAGGGTCGCCTATGAAAACCATGCCCAAAGAATTTATAATTGGTATAGGTATCGTTTTGGCGGTTTTGCTCATTATCGTGCCTGTACCCCATTGGATGATGGACTTTTTGGTAATGATTAACATCGGTATAGGGCTTATGATTTTGCTAAACGCCATATACGCCAAAGAGTCCATGGATATGAACGCCTTCCCAACCATACTGTTGATGACCACCATTTTTGGTTTGGTTCTTAACCTGTCTGCCACCCGCCTAATTTTGGGTACGGGCTTCGCTGGGAATGTTATCGAAGTTTTTGGTGAGGTTGTTGTCCAGAACAACTTGGTTCTTGGTTTTATCATCTTTGCCATTATTGTAATTGTAAACTTTTTGGTTATTACAAAAGGTACAGAGCGTGTGGCGGAAGTTGGCGCGCGTTTTACCCTTGATGCTATGCCTGGTAAACAAATGGCAGTTGATGCCGACCTTAACACGGGAGCTATTACCGACGAAGAGGCGATTGTACGCAGAAAGAAAATTACAGATGAAGCAAGCTTTTTTGGTGCAATGGATGGTGCTGCTAAATTCGTTAAAAATAATGCTATTGCAGCAATTTTGATAACTTTAATAAATTTAATTGGCGGCACGATTATGGGCGCTACTGGTCTTGCTACTGGCGAACCTATGGAACTTATGGATGCCTTCCAGCACTTTTCTTTGATGACCATTGGTGACGGTCTTGTGGGGCAGATACCCGCCCTCTTAATTTCTGTTGCAACTGGTATTTTGGTAACAAAAACCACCTCTGAAGATGGTATAACGGCTCAACTTGGCAGGCAAATTTTTAGCCAAAGCATTGTCTTGTATATTGCAGGCGGCGCAGTTGCCTTCCTTGGGATTTTCGGGGGCTTATCCCCTCTCTTCTTTATACCTTTTGGTCTTTTGTTGATTTTTCTTGGTACGCGGGTTGCCCACAAAAAGTCCGTTGCGGCAATCGCTACTGAGATTGGCGGCATACCTGGGGTTGAAGGGTCAGATGCGGCTGAATTAGAGGAAATTAGACGACCAGAAAATGTAAATACACTCCTTGGAGTTGACCCCATAACCCTGTTTATAGGATATGGGCTTATCCCACTGGTTGAAACTAGCCAAGGTGGTGACTTGATGGATAGAGCTGTTATGATACGCCGCCAAATCGCTTTAGAACTCGGTACGGTTGTTCCTATGATTCGTGTGCGGGATAACATTAAGCTTCCTCCAAGTGAATATAGAATACACATAAAGGGCGTGGAAGTTGCAGGTGGTGACATTATGTTTGACCACTATATGGCGATGAACCCTGGGTATATCGAGGAAGAAATTGACGGTATCGAAACCGTAGAGCCTTATTTGGGTCTGCCCGCCCTTTGGATTAACGAAAGCCAGAGGGAGCGCGCAGAAGCCCTTGGATACACGGTTGTTGACCCGCCAGCCATTATTGCAACTCATTTGACCGAAGTTATCAAGAGCCATCTGCATGAGCTGATGAGCCGCCAAGACGTTCAAAGCCTTGTTAACAACATCCGCGAAGCCAACTCTGTCCTTGTTGAAGAGCTTGTGCCTAAGCTAATGGGTTATGGCGAAATTCAAAAGGTTTTGAGTAATTTGTTGCGAGAAGGTGTGTCCATCCGCGACCTTGTGACGATTTTGGAAACATTGGCAGATTATGGGCAAATTACCCGCGATTCTGACATGTTGACAGAATACGCCAGGCAGGCGTTGAAGCGTTCCATAAGCCGCAAATATTTCGCAGGGGAAATGAATTCTGTTATCACCGTTGACCCTAATTTGGAGCAGCAGATTATGCAGTCAGTCACCCAGACGGAGCAAGGGAGCTACTTGGCACTTGACCCTGCTATTACACAACAAATTTTTGATAGGCTTAGCTCCGAGGTTAATAAATTAACAAGCATGGGACGGCAACCTATAATCTTAACGTCGCCAGTGGTGCGTTCCTATTTCAAAAAGCTAGTTGAACCCATTGCGCCCGATTTGGTTGTTTTGTCTTATAATGAGCTAGAGGCTAATGCCGAAGTGCAGTCTGTTGGTATGGTTGCTATATAATATATCGTCACGAGGGAGGTAGCTATATGAAAATACGTAAATTTACAGGGGCTACCGAACAGGATGCCATAGAAAAAATACGCGATGAAATGGGTTTGGATGCCTTGGTTATAAACATCAAGAAAATCCAACCCAAAGGGATATTCGCTTTTATGCGCAAATCTTATGTGGAGGTGACAGCTGCCCACGATGAAAGGGCGCGTCAGCCCGCTAAGACTGTGGCGCAAATGCAACCTCAACCTCCACCGCCTGCACAAACACCAGAACCTGCCGAAAATAGCGGTTTTGCACAGGTGGCACAGGTGGCACAACTGTCAGCTCAGGTTAATGAGAAAGACGAGCGGATAAGGATGTTGTCGGATATGCTGCACACCACAGGTGACGCTTTAAGTCGCGCTCAAAGCCAGCTTAGTGTGGCAAAAGCCAGTAATTACGTAGACAAAAATCGTATTTACCAAAATAATATGTTGCAAATATTTTATGATACATTGGTTGATAACCTTGTTGACCCAATTATTGCCCAAGAAATTTTAGATGATTTAGACGGGGATGAGCAAATTGATATTGACCTAATTGTTGCAGTGGTGTACAATAGTCTTGTGGGGATTATTGGCGAACCGCAGGGGCTTGCTACACGCCCCGCCAGGGGAAACCCACAAAAGTTTGCATTTGTTGGACCTACAGGCGTGGGAAAAACAACCACAATCGCTAAACTTACAGCAGATTTGGCGTTAAACCGCGGTATGGGAGTTAGCCTTATTACTGCTGACACATATCGGATTGCTGCCGTGGAGCAACTTAAAACCTATGGCGATATTTTAGGGATTGATGTTGCCGTTGCCTATAAACCTGACGATTTGACCAGGCATGTGCGGGATAACAAAGACACTTGTGATATAGTTTTAATTGACACGGCGGGTCGCTCTCATAAACACAGGGAACATTTAGGGGAGTTATCCCAATTTCTGGATGCTGTGGCAGATTTGCAAGTATTTTTGGTACTGTCTTTAACCACGAAATACGAAGATATGCTGGACATAATCGAAACATTTGACAGAATTTGCGACTTTGAGATAATCTTCACAAAAATGGACGAAACTGGTAAATTAGGGTCGATTGTGAATGTTTGCCATAAAACGGGCAAAAAGCTTTCGTATATCACTTTTGGGCAAAATGTGCCTGATGACATTAAAACCATTGCCCCTGGCGAAGTTGCCATGCGTCTTTTGGGGCTGGGGGAAGAGGATTTTTAGCGTGAATTGAGGAGTGGCCATGGATCAAGCTGACAGACTGAGAGGAATGTTGAATTTTCGCGGCGAAAGCGCCCTTGTGGAAGCCCCTAGCTTCGGCGCTAGGGTTATTGCGGTCACTAGCGGCAAAGGCGGCGTGGGTAAAACCAATTTCACCATAAATTTAGGTCTGTTTCTTCAGCGGCAGGGCTTTCGGGTGATTGTGCTGGATGCTGACCTTGGGCTTGCCAATATCGAGATTTTGCTAGGGGTTGCTCCAGAGCGCAGCTTGCTTGATGTTCTTAACGACAGATGCAACTTTGATGAGGCGATTACCCGCCTTGAAGGCAATCTCGGTTTTATATCTGGCGGGTCTGGTCTTGCGGAAATGGCCAACGCCAACGAGGACACACTCGGTTCTATGGTAGAAAAGCTTTCACAGCTAGATAACCTTGCCGACATTGTTCTGATTGATACTGGTGCTGGCATTTCAAATTCCGTTTTAAAATTTGTGGTTGCATCGCGGGAGAGCATCGTTGTGTGCGCGCCCGAACCTACGTCTATTACAGACGCATATTCCCTTATGAAGTCCGTTAAAGAGCGGGGCGGGCATGTCCCTCAATTTAAAATTGTGGTAAACCGTGCTGATGACAGAAAAGAAGGGGACGCAATTTTTAAAAACCTACACAAGGTATCACAGAGGTTTTTAGAAATGGAGATTGAGCATTTGGGAACGATACTTTTCGACCAAAGTTTGGTTAAGGCAGTAAAACAGCAAAAACCCTGCCTTTTGTCTTTCCCCAACTCTTCTTTCACCAGGGAAATTGAAAAGATTGGCAGCATCTTGATAGATAAGAAGCCCACCAAAGAGCATGGCATGAAAGGCTTTGTGAAGCGTCTGGGCAGTGTTTTCGGTAAATAATTATATAAGTACAGATTAAAAAAATGAGGGGGGAGAATTTCGTGTCTTTTAGTAGTATAAATATAGGTGATAAACTGGACATTAAAGTCCATTTTAGAAATATGGGGGATATTGTTTATACCAGTAAGGTGATAGATGTATTGGATAAACGCAATAATATATTAACAATATATCAACCTTTGCGCGGCGACCAACCGTTGGATATGTTGCAAGGGCGGGAGTATGAGATAACTGTCTATTCTGCTCAAGCCATGATGGTTTTTAAAGGCTATTTTGAGGGCTTTGTGAAAGATGGAGAGGACTATTTTGTTGCTTTGCGTTTGTCTAATGATGGCTTTAGGGTGCAGCGGCGTGAGTTTTTCCGTTTTTCCTGTAATATTTTAATGAGGTTTTCCATTGTAGAGGATGAGGATGGCGATGAAAACGAGGATATTTATGATGTTTTAATCCAAGCCATGCGACATGACCAGTTTACAGATGTTTTCGACGGAATTGTTAAAGACATCGGCGGGGGCGGTCTGCGTTTTGTTTCCGACAAAGACCTGGATTTAAATAACCCCATGAGATGCGAGCTTACATTGGGCAATAAAGATATGATGCTCAAGGGTCGGATTCTGGAAAAGCAATATCTGCCAAAAACTGCTCATAAATTCCAATATCGTGTGTTGTTTATGGACATACCCCTTGACCATCAAGAAGAAATTGTGAAATATATTTTTGAGGAGCAGAAAAAGCAGCGCCGCAATGTTGGTGCTTCACCTAAATAACTTTGTATAAGCGAAAGGAGTGGTAATTTGCTTAGGAACATGAATCAACTTAACGATTTGCACTTTGATGTTTTAAAAGAGATTGGGAATATCGGCGTAGGAAACGCGGCAGGAGCTCTCGCTACCATGCTTTCTTCTCAGGTTAGAATGACCGTGCCAGAGGTTCGCCTTGTGGCGTTTAATGAGGCTGGTGCCATAATGGGCGGCGAAGAGGAAGTGGTTTTTGGTATCTTGGTCAACATTTCGGGGGACATTAACGGGATGATGATGTTTTTGCTTGCTCCCGAGTCTGCCCGCGTGTTGGTTAATGGGCTTGTTGGCGGGGATTCGGAGGAAATTGAGGAATTTAGCGAACTAGAGCTATCCGCCTTGGAAGAAATTGGCAACATTCTCTGCTCTTCTTACCTGGGTTCGGTTTCCTCTTTCCTAAACAAAACCGTTTCGCCTACACCTCCCATGCTAACTAGGGATATGGCGGCAGCAATCTTATCTGTGCCTGCCATTGCTTTCAGCAAAATGGCTGATGGCGTATTGTTGATTGATACGTTGTTTGAAACTGAAGAGAAAAATGCCACTGGCTTTTTCCTGCTAGTACCTGATTTTGAGTCTTTCGGGATAATTTTAAGTTCTTTAGGGGTTGGTTGATATGGCTGCAAAAACAATAGTTGGAATGGCGGATATGAAGGTTGTTAAACATCCTGGGATGCTTACCACGCTAGGTTTGGGCAGTTGTGTTGGCATTTGCCTTTATGACCCAATTAGCAAAGTGGCAGGGATGGCTCACTGTATGCTGCCAGATTCCACAAAAATTACAAATAATTCCAATGTAGCGAAATTTGTTGACACTGCCACCATTCGCCTTATTAACGATATGGCGAAGGTTGGCGCAAACAAAAGAAACATTGTTGCCAAGCTTGCTGGCGGGGCACAAATGTTTAATTTTACTACCACTGACAACTCAATGCGTGTGGGGGATAGAAACGTGGATGCCTCCTTGAAAATTTTGAAAGAGCTTGGCGTTCAGATTAAAGCGCAAGATGTTCGGGAAAACTATGGTCGTACCATTGAGCTTTATACCGACGATGGCAGGCTTTTGGTTAAAACCATCGGCAAGGGTACAAAAGAACTTTAGGAGGCGTTGTGTCATGCGGGAAAAACTTGAGATAATTTTGTGTCTTGTGGCAGGTCTTTCGGTTACCGTTGTAAACATCGTATTAGGTAGAGAGCTAACCAATGTTTTGTTTGACTTGCTAATTAGCATGGTGGCTTTTTACATCATTGGCTTGATTGTTAAGGCTGTTTTGCGCAAAATTTTTCCGCCTGCCACAGAAGAGGACGAGCTTTTTTCTGAATATTTTTTGGAAGATTTTGAGGACACACCTGGACTTGACTCAGTTACTGCGGCTGAACAAATTTCGGAGCAAACACCTGCGCCTTCATCCGCCCGCCCTTTGCAGAATGATGCTGCCAAAAGTGAGGCAAGATAATGAAGATAGGCATCCAGGCTTTGACGACGTGTCAAGCTGAGGTGATTTCTTCCTGGGTTTATGAGGACGAGTATTCCGTTTATAATCACCATAAGGACTTTGTAAAAGATTGTATGGGCGGGCGTCATTTTGCCTTTGTCAGCGGCGAGGGTGAGCTTCTTGGGTATATGTGTTTTGGCAAAGAAGCCAGAATACCCACTTTAGAAGAAAATGCCTATTGCGATGATTTCCTTGATATTGGTCTGCATATCCGTCCTGATTTGACTGGCAAGGGGCTTGGCAAGCTGTTTTTGCAGACATGCATAGAACATGCTTCCTGCAAGCCTGTTCGTGCAACAATTGCCAGTTTCAACAAACGCGCAATAAATCTTTGTGTTAACGCAGGTTTCGATGTTAAACAGGAGGTAACACACAGAAATACTGGTTATAAATTTACCATTGTAACTCTTTGACGAAAGGGGCGAAAGCCATGGCGTTAAAGAACACCGACATTGATATTGACAAGATTTGGGAAACTTATTTAAGGCACAAAGACGAATCTTCTAGGCAAGCCGCCAAAGAGGAGCTGATTGTCCACTATTCCCCCATGATAAAGTATGTGGTGGGAAGGCTTAATATTTATACAGGTACTTCTCTTGACAGGGAGGACCTGGTTTCTTCTGGCATTTTCGGCTTGATTGATGCCATCGAAAAATTTAATAACATGAAAGGCGTAAAGTTTGAAACTTACGCCTCTTTGCGCATCCGCGGAGCGGTTTTGGACAGTATTCGCGCCCTTGACTGGGTACCGCGAACCCAGCGGCAAAAAAGCCGTCAGCTAGATGCGGCATATACTCTTTTGGAATCAGAATTAGGGCGAGAACCTTACGAAGAAGAGCTTGCAGAGCGCATGAAGCTATCTGTAGAACAGCTGCAGGATGAGATAAAGAAATCATCCCTGGTTTCCTTGGTTTCCTTAGATGACTACCTAGACCAAAACCACGAAAGCAACTTTGAGCCATCGGAAAGCAATGATACATCGCCTGAATTGGTTTTTGAAAAAGAAGAGCTTAAACAGGAAATGGCTGAAGCCATAAAAACCTTGTCAGACAAAGAGCAGATGGTGGTAGCGTTGTATTATTATGAAGAACTCACATTAAAAGAGATTAGCAAAGTTTTGCAAGTGTCAGAATCTCGGGTTTCCCAGATACATTCCAAGGCTATGCTTAAAATGCGCACGAAATTAGAGCGGCATAAATCTCTTTTATTGACATAGGCGCGAAAACGTGATATAATTATTATCTATCAAGTAAAATAACGGATGGGCGGTGGCATGATGGCTATGGACAGGATTAAAATTGAAGAACGCAAGGATGGAATTTATATTGTCATTGACAAATCGGATGATAGCGTGGAAATTACACGAAAAGACATTTTGACTGCTATCGAAGAAAGAGGACTTAAAAACGTGGATTTTAATGTTGTAAGCGACCTTTTGAAATCTGACGACGACCTTGTTACTGGGAAAATTTCAGAGGAAAACCTGAAACCTCCTGTGGATGAGGATGTTGTTTTTGAAATGTCGCGGGATAAAATGTCTGCCACTATGAAATTCAAAATGCCTGAAAATGACGGCGCATTGTTGACGGTTCAAGGTTTAATGGATAAAATTGCACAGTTTGGAATAACATTTGGCATAAAGGAAGATGTTGTTCAAGAATGTGTCAATAGTGGTTTAAACAAGGATTATAGTGACAAGTTTGTTGTAGCCGAAGGCAAAGCTCCCGTAAATGGAACTGACGGAGAAATTATTTATAACCACGATATGACGGGCGAAAAAAGCCAGCCTAAAATTTTGGGTGATGGTACTGTTGACTACAAGGAAATTAATTATTTTAGCTCTGTTAATGCTGGCGAGGTTTTGGCGTACCGTGTTGACCCAACCCTTGGGGAGGCTGGAACAGATGTTTTTGGTGAGCGCATCGAGCCAAAATCTGGAAAACCTGCACCAAAATTGTCTAAGGGCAAAAACACCATCGTCACCGAAGATGAGATGGAATTGATTGCAGAAACTTCCGGTCAATTGGTTATTTCTGGCAAAAGTATGTCTATATCACCTTTATTAGAAATTCCTGGTAATGTTGATTTTTCTACGGGAAACATTGATTTTGCGGGGTCTGTTATGGTTGCGGGCGCAGTTTTATCAGGCTTCTCTGTGGAGGCTACTGGCAACATTGAGGTTAAGGGGATTGTTGAAGCCGCAACAATTCGCGCCACTGGTTCTGTTAACCTTTATGGCGGAATTATGGGGCGCAGTAAAGGTCGTGTGGAATCTGGCTGTAACATTTTTACAAAGTTTGCTCAAAATGCCACAATTATAGCTAAAGGTAATTTGAAAACTAATGCTTTGCTTCATTCGGAAATTATTGTAGATGGTGCAGTGGACTTGGAAGGCGACAACTGCTTTATTGCTGGCGGCAGCGTGGTTGCTGGCGAGGAGGTTCGCGCTAAAACCATTGGCTCTCACATGGGCACACGAACGGAAATTAAGGTCGGGGGAAACATGGACCTTTCCAATCGTTATGAAGAGCTTAGAGCGAATTATGTGTCCGTTAAACAGCAGTTTAACCAGCTTAACGAAAGTTATGAGGGGGTTGTGCAAAACGAGGACGTTGCAACTATGGACGCTAAACGCAAAGCCTTGTTGGTGCAATTGTTGCAAAACCGCAATATGTTGCGGGATAGAGCCGCGAAGATGGAAGAGGAAATGACAGAAATGATGGAGCAATTAAAGCGGACAACAGGCAGGGTTATTGCCGAAAAAATCATGCATTCAGGGGTTAGTGTCACCATCGGCTCTGCCCATAGGTATTTGTATGACGACATTACTGTGTCTGTTTTAAAATCCGTGGACGGAATGATAAAGGCCGAAGTTTTTGTGGAATAGATATGACAAAAGGGTAAAAGGGGGTGACCTAAATGTCTATACGTCCTGTGGATATGCAGGTTATGATTCAAAGAGTTCCTGAGCTTAATCGGATGACCAATAACGACGGAAGCCGCCAGGAGGTTCAGAACAACCAGTTTGCTAACCAGTTTGCTAAGGCGACTCAGGATGCTCAAAAGCAAGTGATAGAAGCCAACGAAGCCGAAAAGCAGGAGCTTGACAAGGACAGCAAAGGGCGCGGCAGCAGTCAGCAGGAAAGGCACAAAGCCGAAAGGGAAGCCGAAGAGCAGGCAGAGGATAAAAAAACGCCTACACCTGGGAAAGGCATGCTTGACATTATGATGTAGCTAAGGAGTTTATGATGACGCTTTTCCAAGTGGATTTCTTTATATTTACACTAATTCTGCTGTTGGTTGGTGGCGGTATTTGTGTTGTTGTGGCGGCTTTTGGGCTTTCTAGGTCAAATGCCGTTGGTTTTGATGTGACAAACAATGTTTCCGACGATGCCGACGATGCCATTTCGGAGTTTGGGGACATGTCCAAAAGTGTTTTTAAGGAATTTGATAATAAATATCAGGAATTGCTATTTCTTTACAGCTTGATTGACGAAAAACAAAAAAACATTACGCAAGCTGAACCACCAAACACCGCCGCACGCTTTAAAGGTCAAGCCAGTGTATTGGAAGAATATGCCAAACGAGTTGACATTGCCGTTGATGATAGCAAAAAAATGAATATTAATCCAAAATTTGCTAGCATTTTGAAAATGTATAAAGAAGGGCAGACCGTGGAAGAAATCGCCCGCAAAATGGACATGGGCAAGGGCGAAGTTGAACTGATTATCACGCTAGGGGGTGGGCAAAATGGCTAACCCTAAAGCTGATAAGGCTCGCATTATTTTCGGTATTGGTCTGGGCGTTGCCCTTACTGTTGTTGTTGTGTTCATTGCGTATATTGTTCAGCGCAATGCCCATTTTACAGCATTTGAAGAAGAGAACTATTATTTATACGGGCTTTTACGAGAGGCTCGTGCAAATGGATATGTTAGTGATGAGATTGTAATTGATAGAGCAAGAGATTTAGGGATGATTTTTCCCAATGAAGCTGGTACCCCTGATGTGTATGAAGATTTTGATGATGCTCCCTCAGATGAGGAAACTTATGATGATGCTCCTTTGGAAGCCGACGACGACGAAGAACCAGCCGAAGCCGACGAGGTGGCGGGAGAATATGTCTGGGTTAGCATACCTTGGGGGGCTCACGGAAACTATATTGCCGTAATTTTGCAACATCATGGCGTTATAGACAGCGCAGATGAATTTGAGAGCTTCCTTATAACTGGCGGTCATTCTGTCAGTTTGATGGCTGGGGATTTTTTGTTGCCTATTGGCGGCGATTTTGAAGAAATTGTACAAATGATTTCGGTTGGGAACTAATATAATGAAAAGCAGAAACTTGTTATTAGTTACTATTATTTCAATAATGGCGTGTGCTGTCCATGGCGTGATGTTGTTCACGCCTTTTAATGATTACGCCACAACGTCAGCGATTAAATTGGTGCTTTTTGTTGCTTCGCCGATAATATATTACGCAGTCACTAAAGGTGGTAAATTTAGGGATTTGTTTTCTGTTAAAGACCGAAAAAAGGCGTTGAGGTTTTCTGCTTTCCTTGGCTTAGGTGCGGCAATCGTTATAATTATCGCCTTTTTGACCTTGCGCCCGTGGCTTGAGCAGGAAATGATTGTAAACGCCTTGTCAAATGTTGGAATTAGCACTGATAACTATATTTTTGCGGCACTATATTATGTGATTGTAAATGTGGCACTTGAAGAGTTGTTTTTCCGTGGTTTTGTTTTCTTAACACTGTACCGAATGGGCTATAAATATTACGCCCATGTGTTTTCGGCCTTGTTATTTGCGGTTTATCACGTGGCTATTATGCGTTATGGGGTTGACTTTGGTTTGTTAATATTCGCTACAGTTGGTCTGGTTGCCGTTGGGCTGTTGTTTAATGAAATTACCAGAAGATGCGACAGCGTAATAGGCAGTTATGTGGTTCATGCAGGGGCAAGCCTTGCAATTAGTTTGGTTGGCTTTTATTTTATAAATTAATCATATTTTAGGAGGAATTTTATGTTAGTTAATGCTGCTGAAATGTTGAAAAACGCCCGCAAAGGGCAGTATGCCGTTGGGGCTATCAACACCAACAACCTGGAGTGGACGAAGGCGATTTTACAGACGGCTCAAGAGATGAACAGCCCGATTATTCTAGGGGTTTCCGCTGGTGCTGCTAAGTATATGGGCGGTTTCAAAACCGTTGTTGCCCTTGTTGGCGCTATGATAGAAGATTTGAAAATCACCGTTCCTGTAGCCACCCACCTTGACCATGGCACATATGATGACTGCTTGGCGTGCATAGATGCGGGCTTTACAAGCATTATGTTTGACGGAAGCCACCTTCCCTTTGATGAGAATGTAGCAAAGACCATCGAAATTGTGAAACTTGCCCACGCTAAGGGGATTTCTGTTGAGGCGGAGGTTGGCTCTATCGGCGGCGAGGAAGATGGTGTGATAGGTGCAGGGGAAATTGCTGACGCAGAAGAATGTCGCAAAATAGCTGAAACTGGTATCGACTTTTTGGCGGCAGGCATTGGTAACATTCACGGTGTTTACCCTGAAAACTGGAAAGGGCTGGATTTTGAGGCTTTAAGTGCCATTAATGACGCTACTGGCGGCATCCCTTTGGTTTTGCATGGCGGCACTGGTATTCCAGAGGATATGGTGAAGCGCAGCATCAGCCTTGGCGTTAGCAAAATCAATGTTAATACTGAGTTGCAATTGGTTTTCGCAGCGGCTACCCGCCAGTATGTTGAGGAAGGCAAGGATAAGCAGGGCAAGGGTTACGACCCTCGGAAACTGCTTGCTCCTGGTGTGGAGGCTATGAAGGCAACCGTTAGGGCTAAGATTGAGTTGTTTGGTTCTAAAGACAAGGCGTAATTGTGTTTGACTGTAAATGGAAGCTAAGCGGTAAGGTTTTTTCCGTTCCAGGAGTTGCCTTGTTGCTTGCATACCCATTTTTTCCAGATGACATACCCATTCAGCTAGCAATCACCTTTTTGCTTTTTGGGTTTGCTTTGATTGGAATTTCTTGGATTACCAATTTTAGGCAATTACGCCTAAAAAGGACAGGTGAGCTTTACTTAGCGGATATTCGGGGGTTTCGTGTGGTGTCGCCACCTAGGATGAAGATTTATGTAATGGGGATTTTTGACTGCACCTACACTTGCAAAAAGGGTGATGTTCATTGGGTTGAAAGCAAACCCATTATGTCACATGAAATGGAAAGCGGACTTGGACTGATTGCCCATGTTTATGTTGACCCCCGAAATCCTGATAATTATGCAGTGGAGATTTTGCGACCCAATAAAAAGAAAGGGCGGAAGCCAAATGATTAAAGAAATGATTACCAGAAGAAGCACCAGAAGTTATAATGGCAAGCCCGTTGACAAGGAATTGGTAATGCAGTTGCTGGAGGCGGCTCGGCTTGCTCCTTCTGGCAAAAATACCCAGCCTTGGAATTTTATAGTTGTTACCGACCCTGCTACGAAAGAGAAAATAGCCGTTGCTGACCATAATCAAATGTGGATGGTGGACGCTCCTGTACATATCGTGTGCGTGGCTGACATTAAGCGGCGCAACCCCGATATTGGGCAGGTTGTTGTTGACGAAAATGCGGCCTATCCAGAATTAAAGGCTGTTATCCGCGATACTGCCGTGGCTATTCAACACATTTTGCTGATGGCGGAACATTTGGGGCTTGCCAGTTGTTGGACTGGGTGGTATGCCCAAGATGACATGCGCCCTATTCTTGGTATTCCAAATGACCAATATGTTGTTGGGGTTGTGACCATTGGCCACACAGATGACCCGCCGAAAGCTCAAACCCGCAGGGATTTAGAGGACATGGTTCGTTATGAAAAGTGGTGAAGCCGTTAAGGATTATTATAACCATGAATACCTAGGTAGGCTTGCTGATAATATCAATGGGGTTTATCCTGGTTTTGATATAGCTGGCTTTTTGGCATGTGTTTTTGACGACAAATGGAATGGGTTAGAATTTAAGGAGCGTATGCGCCACATAACCCTTGCTTTGGGCAGGTTTTTGCCCCAGGATTACCCAGAAGCTCTTAAAGTAATTGATGCCACCTTGTCTAATTATAATGCTGATGGCGGCTGGACAGAGGCGGGAGCGATGTTTTTCCCTGATTTTGTGGAGGTTTTTGGGCAGGGGGATGAGTTTTGGGGCTTGTCCATGGCTGCCCTTGCCCGATACACCCCTTATGCTTCTAGCGAATTTGCCGTGCGCCCTTTTATTATCAACCGTGAAGAGGGCATGATGGCGCAGATGTTGGCTTGGGCTGATGAGGATTGTGAGCATTTACGAAGGCTTGCCAGCGAAGGTTGCCGTCCTGCTCTGCCTTGGGCGCAGGGTCTGCCTAAGTTTAAAAAAGACCCTGCCCCTGTGCTGCCAATTTTGGAAAAGTTGAAAGACGACCCTTCTGAATATGTCCGCAGGAGCGTGGCTAACAATTTGAATGACATTTCTAAGACTCATCCTGACTTGGTGGCAGAGATTGCGGCTAGGTGGCTGGGGCATAGCAAGGAGAGGGATTGGCTTGTGAAACACGCCTGCCGAACTTTGCTGAAGCGTGGACATCCTGTTGTTATGGAGCTTTTTGGCTTTGCTGACGCTGATGCCGTTGAGGTTACGGGCTTTGCCCTGTCTGCAGACACCGTTGCCATTGGCGGAAGTATTGATTTTTCCTTTGTTGTCCACACTAAAAAGGCAACGAAAACGCGCCTTGAATTTGCCGTTGACTATGTTAAGGCAAGCGGCAAACAAAGCCGCAAAATTTTTCAGATTTCTGAATCCGATTTGCCTGGCGGCCGCAAGAAGGAGTACACAAAAACCCACTCTTTTAGGGATTTAAGCACCCGTAAGCACTACCGCGGCACTCACGCCATCACCCTTATTGTTAATGGGGCAGAGCGCGGCACATTAAGTTTTGAGGTGATTTAATTGGCAGGTTCAGGCTCTAAATTTCAGTTATTATGTGCTGTCCATTTGTTTTTGATGGATGGGGATAAAATCCTATTATTGCGCCGTTTTAACACAGGTTATGAAGATGGCAATTTTAGCGTGCCCGCTGGGCATTTAGACGGCGGGGAAACCATTAAGGAAGCTGCCGCCCGTGAAGCTTTAGAGGAAGTGGGCATTACTATTTTGCAGGATGATTTGGAGATTGTGCAGGCTATGCACCGCAAGACGGAGCAGGGTGAGCGCATTGACTATTTTCTCCATTGCGAAAAGTGGAGCGGGGGAGTCACTAACAGAGAGCCTGGCAAATGTGACTTGTTGCAGTGGTGTTTCACAGAGGGCTTGCCTAGCAATATTATTCCATATGTGGCATATGCCCTTGAAAACTTTTTACAGGGTGTAAAATTTACAGATTTTGGATTTCATTAACTGACTATAGAGGAGGAAGATTGTATGGATGGTTTCAAGACTTTAGACGTGATTTTGGCGCGGAGAAGCACCAGGGGCTTTACTCCCCAACCTGTGGATGAGGATGTTCTTGCGGACATTTTAGAGGCAGGGCAGTGCGCCCCCTATATTATGACAAATTCACGGCATTTTACCGTGGTGCGTGATAGGGATATGATTTCTAGAATCAGCTCTTCTGCGAGAAGCGAGGGTGGCAAGGTTAGCGCGGAGCATTTTGCCCAGTTTTCTAGCCCTGGTTTTGATGGAACTTATGGGGCTTCCACATTGATTATACTGTCTGGAAACGAAAGCACCCGCCAGTTTGAGCTTGTTTGTGGGCTGTCTGTTCAAAATATGTTAATTACTGCCGAGGCTTTTGGAATCGCCTCTTGCATGGCATATTTTCCAATTTTTGCCTTTTTTGGAGCAGATGGACCTTACTGGCGTAAAGAATTGAAAATCCCCGAAGGCTTTAGACCTTCTCTGGCGGTTATGCTCGGTCATGCGGATTTTGAGGGGGACAATAGGGGAGATAAGAGGTATAAAAACGGTATAACTTACATTTAACAAGGAGGAAGTAAAATGGCTAAAGAGAAGGTTTTAGAAGCCTTGCAAAACGCAGGGGAAATGATGGATGCCAAGGGCATTATGGGGGCTACTGGTCTTGAGAGGGCTGACGTTGACAAGGCCATAAAAGCCCTGCGCAAAGATGGGGTGGTGGACTCGCCTAAGCGTTGTTTTTACGCTGTTGTGACGGAATAATGTGGGGTTTATTAGTTCCTATCGCCCTGGTTTTGACCCTGGCGTTGGGCTTTGTTGTTGGCTTGCAATGGATGCCAAAAAAGAATGGTGAGCCACCTGCAAAGCCCATACCCAAAGGGCTTGATATTTTGATTGCCGCCCTTTTATTTGGCGGGGTTGCCTCTATTGTTATTTGGATTTTGCTTAATCGGTCTGTTTTTTAGTAAAAAAAGCTTGACAAAATCTGCTTGCTGTTGTATAATTTGGAGATGTGATTGTTAGAGTAATTTTTGTAATTTTCGGGTGAAGGGAAGGTGAAAGATAATGGCAAATATTAAATCTGCAAAAAAGCGTATTCGTGTGACTTTGAAGCAAACCATGCGCAATAAGGCTATCCGCTCCAAAACAAAAACTGCTATGCGCAGGGTTATGGAGGCTGTAGGTGCTGGTGATGCTGGTTTGGCTAAAAAGGCTCTTGTTCATGCTGGGAAAACTATTGATAAAGCCACATCTAAAGGTGTGTATCATAAAAACAATGCTGCCAGAAAGAAGTCAAAATTGGCAAAAATTGTTAATAAAATTCCTGCTTAATAAAAAACGCCATCGGGTTTTGTCCTGTGGCGTTTTGTTTTTATGAAAAATGATATGCGGCAATTTGGTCTATGCGGTCTTTTTGGTGGGGCAGTAGGGTGTTGTAGGTCGTTCCCGCCATGGAGTATAGGAAAGGGTCGCCCACGTCCGTGGTAATGCCGCTAAGCTCCTCGATTATGGCGTGGGTGCAGAAAGGAACATAACTTGCGCAATAGCCCCCTTCGTGCAGGGCAACCAGCCGTCCGTGGGCGTGTTTGTCTGCAAGAGCTTTCAGAGCCTTAGTCATGTAGCGATAGCCTTCTGTAGTAACCATCATGCGGCTGAGAGGGTCGAAAAAGCCCGCATCTTGCCCTGCCGAAATCAGGACAAGTTCTGGAGCAAAGCCGTCAAGAGCAGGGGTGACGATTTTATCAAAGGCATATTTATAAACAGCATCCCCGGAGCCAGCATGCAACGGAATGTTGATATTAAAGCTCTTGCCCGCCCCTTCGCCAGTATCCTCAATGTTGCCGCGTTCTATTGGGTCATACCCTTCTTGGTGGAGGGAGATGAAAAGGACGCTGTCGTCTTTGTAGAAGGCATCTTCTATGCCGTTGCCGTGGTGGGCATCCCAGTCCACAATGGCGATTTTGCTTATGCCAAATTCCTTTTGAGCGACTTTTGCCGCAATCACTGCATTGTTGAAGATGCAGAAGCCCACCCCGCGGTCAGCTTCCGCATGATGACCTGGAGGACGGGTGAGGGCGTATGCCGTGGGGATTTCACCGTTTTCAACCACCGTTTTCACGGCGGTTATTGCCCCACCTGTGGACAGCTTGGCAATTTCATAAGAGCCAATGCCTACAATGGCGGAATCTCCGCAATCCCCTCCCGTTGTTTGGCTTAGGTGCTGAACATTCTCGATATGCCTGGGGGTGTGGAACAGCTCCAGTTGCCCTTCTGTGGCGGGGGTTGGCTTAATCTGTACAAGGTCGTCCATCAGCCCGCTTTTGTTGAGCAAATTAACCACTCGCCGCTTGCTTTCTGGGTTTTCCACAAAGCCAAGCTCTTGGACATAGCCCACCGCAGGCTCAAACAACGCCCCGCTGCCTGTGTTGTGCCAAAAATAGCTCTCGTGGTGGATAAATGCGGTTTTCTTCATGTTATAACACTCCCTTTATCCATTCATGTTCGCCATGGGCGGCTTTCACTGCCTCTGTCAGCCACGACCTGCTCTCTTCCGACAATAAGGGCATCACTTCTTTAAAGTCTGCCTCTGTTTTAGGCTTCACCCCTGGATGTTCCCAAGAGTGCTTGTCGGTTTTGTAAAACAAGATAATTTCTGGAGCAAGATAGGGGATGTCCTCACGGTATAAAATTGCCTTGTCCATGGAACGGGTTATTTTCGGGCTTTCTTGCACCACAAAATCATCACAATCCCTTCCATCTATTTCCAACTCTATAAACTCAATTTCCTCTTCAACCAGCCATTTGCGGGTTTGGTATGTGTACACATCGCCAGCCGCACCTTGAAGGCGGTCAAGCTTGTGCAACACCTTTGGCAGACAGCTGTTTTTCACAGCCCAAATATTTACGCAGTCTTTCCAATAGTCCTCTGAAATATCATCAATTTTGTAAAAAATGTGCTGGGTTATAATTCTGTCTTCTTCCATAAATCTGCCGTAGATGGTCCAGTCCATGTCAAGGAAAAACTTGGCAACCTTCTGCTTATCCTCTTTGAAAATCACAATGTCAAAATCCCCGTGAGGGCGAAGCTCCCTTCCTGCGTGAAGGTCAAGCCCATAACCTCCGCAGACGGCATAGGGGAAATTTGCTGTTTTTAGGATGTCCATAGCTTTTCTGATTATGTCATTCATGGTTGGTTAACCTCCTTTAATAATAGTCGTGTTAGAGTTTCTTTGGTGTTTAGGGTCGGCTCTTCAATGACAAGTTCTAACAGCCTTGCTAGGTGGTCGCCTACTGCCTGGCTGGGTGGGATGTTTAGGAGGGTCATCACATCTTTGCCTGTTATTGCTAGGTCTTTAACGGTGGTTGGCTCGCCTTCTTCCAGGACTTGCTCCAGCATCTTCCTTGCCTTTAGGATGCGGGGCAGGGTAGTTTCCACGGCTTTTTGGGATTTTGCCAAATTGTCTGCTATTTGAAATTCTAGGACATCTGCAGCGGTCTGCTCTCCAACTTTGCTGATAAACCGCTTGATGGCAGTCTTTTCAGCTAAGATGGTGCGCCCATGGTACTTTACAATATCCAAAGCCCTTGCAGTGGTAGCATTGTCAAAACACCAATGTTTTAAGGACTTTTTAGCAATTTCAACACTAACCGCCTCATGACCTTTAAAGTGGTCTATGCCCCCTTGGTCGGTGGTTTTGGTGCGTGCTTTGCCTGTGTCGTGGAAAAGTGCCGCAATCCGCTGATGAAGGGTAGGGGAGCTGTGGCGAAGAACCTCCAAAGTATGGCGGAAAACATCATAGATGTGATAGTCATTATTTTGAATTATCCCTTGCAAACCAGCAACTTCTGGGAACACAACATCAGCACAATCCTCAAGGAAAATTTCTATTGCAGAGAAGTTTTCTGATGTGAAGAGCTTGGCAAGTTCTGTCTGCACCCGCTCACGGGCGATTAGGTTGAGATTATGCTTCCCAGCTACCGCTTCCATCCTGGTGTCCTCTTCTAAGTCAAAGCCAAGGACGGCGGCAAAGCGATAGGCGCGGATTATGCGGAGATAGTCCTCCCCGAAGCGGGTGGCGGGGTCGCCAACACAGCGTATTAGGTGGCTTTGCAAGTCCTTCGCCCCGCCAAAAGGGTCAACAAGACCAGCCTGGGGGCTAAACGCCATGGCGTTGACCGTGAAATCCCGCCGTGCAAGGTCTGTGGTTAGCTCCTTTGTGAAGCTGACCTCATCTGGTCGCCTTCCGTCACTATAAACCCCGTCAACTCGGTATGTTGTCACTTCGTAATAGTCCTCGTGGGACTTAACCGAAATCGTTCCGTGCCGCTGACCGATATTTATTCGTTTTTGGTCAGCAAAAACATGGTTGATTTCCTCTGGTGTGGCGGGGGTGGTGATGTCCCAGTCTTTTGGGCTTTTCCCTAGCAGACTATCCCGCACACAGCCACCAACCACAAAGCCATCAAAGCCCGCCTGTGACAGCTTTTCGATTATCCATAAAGCCCCTTGGGGAATTTTAATCATCATAGTGACCTTTCGCTTAGCTTAATTAATTTATCAATATGCAGTACCTCCTCTTATGGTATATTCAACATATTGAATATACCATAAGTTATTAAATGTGTCAAGGGTTTTATGCTCATTAATCATAAAGTTAGCTGACTGTCATCCTCCACAAGCTCCCCGCGGGAAGGGAGAAGTTCTGTAGTGGTATCCCCGCCTGTAGGGGCAAAACTTACCATTTTGCCATCCCGCGGGGGCATTTTAGCAACCTGCACCCCACCTGCATTTTTGGCGGAATAGGTAGGCAAAATGTCTGTGTTAAAGACAAAATGGCGCATTTCGCCCTTTCTGCCAAGGAATGTTACGGCATAGTTGCGGTGGGACAATAAATGGTCTGCATAAATCAAAGGCGATTTGTTAGAAATGGCATTAATAAGACGTTTGCGGTTCGTTTGTGTGGCATAACTTGAAAGGGTGACAATGGCGACCTTGCCATTCTCAAAAGCGAATAGCAAATGACCGCTGTAATCCCCCGTTGCCGCCACAAACTGAATTTGCTCTCCCTCATCACTTGAAAGCACGTTGTTGAGATAGCTTCCAAGCTGGCTTGGCTTGTGGTCCTCTAGCTCATGGGCTTTTATTTTGAAACAATTATGATGGGTGCTGAAAAACAGCAAATTGTCAGCATTTTGTGCGGCAGTGGTCTGGATAATTGCATCATCTTCCTTCACGTAAATTGCAGGGTTTGCCCGCAGGCTAGTGTGAGGTATTTTCTTAAAATAGCCCTCACGGGTAAGGTATAGGTTTACGGGATAATCGTCAACAAAAACCACAGGGCGAACAGCAGCAACCTCGCCTTCCACAATTTGGGTTTTGCGCTCTTGACCAAACTTCTTAATAATCTCCCGCTGTTCCTTGGCGATTATTCCCCCAAGTTTGCTCTCGTCATCTAAAATCCCTTGAATGTCCGCAATTTCTTTGACTAGAGCGTCACGTTCTCCAACCCGCTTTAACAAATACTCTTTATTAAGATTGCGCAGACGAATTTCCGCGATATATTCAGCTTGGATTTTGTCAATACCAAAACCATCACACAAATTAGGGATAACCTGCCGCTCTTTTTCCGTTTCACGTATTATTTTAATAGCTTTATCAATGTCAAGCAAAATTTTGGCAAGACCTTCTAGCAAATGGAGCTTCTCTTCGTTTTTCTCCAAGTCAAATCCAAGGCGGCCAAGAATACACCTTTTGCGGAAGGCTATCCAGTGCAATAAAATGTCTTTAACGCCCAGGGTCATGGGTCTGCCGTCTATCAACAGGTTAAAATTGCAGGAAAAGCTGTCCATTAGCGGAGTTGCGGCGAACAGCCGTTGCATAAGGGTTTCAGGGTCGGCAGACTTTTTAATGTCAATGGCAATTTTTAAGCCCTTTAAATCTGTTTCATCCCGCACATCGGTAATCTCTTTAAATTTGCCAGACTTTACCAAAGAATGAATTTTGTCAATAATGGCTTCAATTGTGGTGGTGTAGGGGATTTGTGACACTTCTATGCAATTATTGTCCGCGTCAAAACTCCAAACAGAGCGAAGCTTGAAACCTCCGCGCCCAGTGGCGTAAATATTCGCCATTTCGGTTTTACTGTACAGAAGCTCCGCCCCTGTCGAAAAGTCAGGGGCTTTTATATCCTCCGCCACATCATGGTCGGGATTTTTCAGCAAATTGATGACAGCGGTGCAAACTTCCTCCAAATTAAAGGAGCAAATGGAGCTTGCCATGCCCACGGCAATCCCCGTATTTGGCGTTACAAGAAGGTTGGGGAAGGTGGTGGGCAGAAGCACAGGCTCTTTTAATGTGCCATTGTAATTGTCCACAAATTCCACAGTGTTTTTGTCAATATCTTTAAAAATTTCGCCGCAAATAGGGGCAAGGCGCGCTTCGGTGTACCTGCTTGCCGCATATGCCATGTCACGGCTGTACACCTTGCCGAAGTTGCCCTTGCTGTCCACAAAAGGGTGCAAAAGGCTTTCGTTGCCGCGGGTTAGGCGCACAAGGGTTTCGTAAATTGCACCTTCACCGTGGGGGTTTAGGCGCATTGTTGTTCCTACCACATCTGCAGATTTGCTGCGGTTGCCCGTCAGCAAGCCCATTTTGTACATGGTATACAAAAGTTTGCGGTGGGCAGGCTTAAACCCGTCAATCTCGGGGATTGCACGGGAAACAATAACGCTCATGGCGTAAGGCATGTAGTTGCTTTCAAGGGTTTCTAAAATACCCTGCTGTATTGGCGGGGCTTCCTCGTATATGGTTACTTCTCTGGCTTTTTTGCGCTTTGACATATGTATCTCAACTCCTAATTTATTACAATATCACAACTTACCAAAAAAATCAACCCTGTTATTTGAAACTTCCTGCCAAACTATAAAAAAGGGGTGCATACAATATGCACCCCTGTAAATTTACTATTGGTTTGCTAAACGCTGGTAGCTTGCAAGACGACGCTGGGCATCCTTGGAAGCTTGCTCGAAGAGGGCTTCGGCAGCTTCTGGGAAGGCGATTTTAAGGGAGGTGTAGCGACCCTCGGTGTTAATATAGTCAATAAAGCTCATTGTTGGTGGCTTGCTGTCTAGTTGGAAGGGGTTTTTGCCCTCATCTTCCAAAGCTGGATTGTATCGGTACAAATGCCAATAACCTGACTCTACAGCGCGCTTCATTTGGTCTTGGGTGTTTTGCATGTCTATCCCCTGGGCGATGCAGGGGGCGTAGGCGATGATTAAGGAAGGGCCGTCGTGGGCTTCCGCTTCCAACATTGCCTTTAGCAGCTGGTTGCGGTCTGCGCCCATGGCAACCTGCGCCACATAAACATAACCATAACCCATTGCCATCATGCCCAAATCTTTTTTGCGGATGCGTTTGCCAGCGGCGGCAAATTTAGCAATTGCAGCAGTGGGAGTGGATTTGGAGGATTGACCGCCTGTATTGGAGTATACCTCGGTATCGAAAACAAGGACATTAATGTTTTCGCCACTGGCAAGAACATGGTCAAGACCACCATAGCCAATATCATACGCCCAACCGTCGCCGCCAAAAATCCATTGGGATTTTTTTACAAGAATGTCATCATTGTTGCGGATGTGGTTGATAAGGCCGTCAAAATCGTCAATGCCGTCAACGGCTTTGCGCAGGGCTTCTGTGGCGGTTTTGGACTTCTCACCGTCATTCATGTCTGCAATCCACGCCTTTGCGGCAGATTTTAGGTAATCAGAAGCGGAGATGTGTTCTGCCACCTCATTTAAAACATCTGCCATCTTCTCGCGGCGAACGCTGACAGCAAGGTGCATACCCATGCCAAATTCGGCATTATCTTCAAAAAGGGAGTTTGCCCAGGCTGGACCATGCCCTTTATGGTTGGTTGTATATGGCGTTGACGGGGCAGAAGCACCCCAAATGGAAGAACAACCAGTAGCGTTAGCAATGTACATTCTGTCACCAAAAAGCTGGGTTGCGAGCTTTGCGTAAGGGGTTTCGCCGCAACCTGCACAGGCTCCTGAAAACTCTAACAACGGGGTTTCGTATTGAGAGCCGCGAACCGTTGACACGTCAAAAGGATTGTCTTTATGGCTTAGGGATGTTGCGGCATACCACAAAGGCATATCTTTTTCGCAATCGTCAGCAGAAACCATTTCAAGGGCTTTTTTGCCGCCTTTGCCAGGGCAAACCTTCGCGCAGCTGGTGCAACCCGTGCAATCCAGCGAAGATATGCCCATGTGCAGACGCATATTTTCAATACCCTTAACCTCTATGGCTTGGAAGCCTTCTGGCATTTTGCCTTCTTCCTCGCCAGTAACAAGGAATGGGCGGATTACTGCATGAGGGCAAACATATGAGCAGAAATTACATGCAATGCAATTTTCTGAAACCCATTTTGGAACAAAAGCAGCAATGCCACGCTTTTCATATGCAGATGTGCCTTGTGGGAAAGTGCCATCCTCCCGACCTTTAAAGGTTGATACAGGCAAGTTGTCGCCCATATTAGTAACAATAGGCATCACCACATCACCAACGAAATTTCCACAAACTTTGTTATTAAACTTGATAAAGTCTGGAGTTTCTTTGGCGGGGTCGGTAAGCTTAGCCCAGTCTGCGGGAACATCAACCTTTGCAAAGCTGTTAAGCCCTGCATCTACGGCATTATTATTCATGTCAACAATTTTTTGCCCCCGCTTTTTGTAGGTGTCGGCATTGGCTTGCTTAATATATGTGACAGCCTCGTCAATAGGGATAATGTTGGCAAGCTTAAAAAACGCCGCCTGCAACACAGTGTTAATGCGGTGACCAAGCCCGATTTCACGGGCAATTTTCCCTGCGTCTATAATATAGAAATTAATATTTTTTTCTGCCAAAGCGCGCTTCATGCTGTTTGGCAGGATATTCCCCACGGTTTCGGCAGAGTGGCTAGTGTTTAGAAGGAATGTGCCGCCGTCTTTAAGGTCGGAAGTCATGTCAAATGTATTAACATAAGATTCCACATGACAACCCACAAAATCCGCTGTTTTTACCAGGTATGGAGAGCGGATTGGCTCATGTCCAAAACGCAAATGACTTGTTGTCAAGCCGCTTGTTTTCTTACTGTCAAATGTGGAGTAAGACTGGGCATACATGTCCGTATGGTTGCCTATTATTTTGATGCTGTTCTCGGCCGCGCCAACTGTACCGTCGCCGCCAATACCCCAGAATTTACAGCTTGTTGTGCCTTCTGGAGTTACATCAATTTCAGCACCAACAGTTAGTGACAATTTGGTTACATCGTCATTAATACCCACGGTAAATGGGGTTTGTGACGCACCCCCCAAATTCTCATAAACAGCCAAAATTTGCGCAGGTGTCACATCCTTAGAGCCAAGTCCATAACGTCCCGCGATAATGGTGTACTTGTCACCTTTGCCCGCTTGGTGAACCGCCGTGCAAATATCTTGATACAATGGTTCGCCTAACGCGCCTGGCTCTTTACAACGGTCAAGAACGGCGATTTTAGTGACAGTAGAAGGGATAACCTTCAGAAGATGTTCCACTGAAAAGGGGCGGAACAGATGAACGATAACAAGACCGACTTTCTCGCCCTTTGCATTCATATAGTCAACAGTTTCTTTGATTGTGTCAGTTGCAGAACCCATAGCAACAATGATTCTGTCTGCATCAAGCGCGCCATAATAATTAAACAAACCGTAATCCTTACCTGTAAGCTTGTTAATTTCTCCCATATAATTTTCAACAATACCAGGAACGGCATTATAAAATTCGTTAGAAGCCTCTTTGGCTTGAAAGAAGATGTCGGGGTTTTGCGCTGTTCCACGTGTAACAGGATGCTCTGGGTTTAACGCTCTTGCGCGGAAGTCTTTAATGGCATCATGGTCTGTAATTTTGTGCAAATCGTCATAATCCAAAACCTCAATTTTCTGAATTTCGTGAGAGGTGCGGAAGCCGTCAAAAAAGTGAACAAAAGGCACACGAGCCTTTAGCGTAGACAAGTGGGCAACCGCCCCTAAATCCATGGCTTCTTGCACATTGCTTGACGCAAGCAAAGCAAAACCAGTCTGACGAACGGACATAATGTCTGAATGGTCGCCAAAAATAGACAAGGCATGACCCGCCAAAGCGCGGGCAGACACATGGATAACCGCAGGCAACAACTGACCCGCCATTTTGTACATATTAGGTATCATAAGCAAAAGCCCTTGGCTTGCTGTGTAGGTGGTGGTTAGTGCGCCTGCTTGTAAAGAGCCGTGCATGACCCCTGCCGCACCCCCCTCGGACTGCATTTCTACCACCTTTACGGGCTGCCCAAACATGTTGGTTTTGCCCTTTGCCGACCATTGGTCTGCCATTTCCGCCATATTAGATGACGGGGTGATTGGGTAAATGCCTGCCACCTCCGAAAAGGCGTAAGAAACATAAGACGCAGCGGTGTTACCATCCATGGTTTGCATGTTTTTCGGTTTTTTCGACATTCAAAATTCTCCTTTATGTTATGTTTTATTTTGTCAATAGAAAGTCACACAGAGATATTATAGCAGAAAAAAACCCAGTGCGCAAGACCTTGGAGAGGGAATATTTTTTCGCTTTTTGCAAATAATAATCCCAAAGATTTTAAGGAGGACGGAATTATGGATGATAAGGACAGAATTGCTGAAAATAACAAGGAAGCCATGAACAAATTCCGCTATGAAGCGGCGGCGGAGATTGCCCCCTCCCTGTTTTCGGGCTACCCAACAGGAGCGTCTGGAGGATTTGGCACGATGAATGGCTTTTCAAGCGGCTATTTGGTGCGGAGAATGATTGAGGCTCAGGAAAAGCAAATGGGCAACCAAGGAAAATAAAAAAAGGCGGGATGTTCCGCCTTTTTTGTTGCATTAATTTATTTTGGTATTCATTACCTCCAGCCCGCGACCCACGTAAACCCGACCCTCACCAACCTCAATAACTTCCTTTTGCATCCCGCGAGAGTCTGCCAAGCCGTAATTCTCCTTCTCCTCACCAGTGATACCCACAAAAGAAATAGGCAGACCTGACGATACGAAGAAAGATTTGCTTGATTGTAATTGGAAATGCAAATGTGGCTCGGATGTGTTCCCAGAATTGCCGCATTTGGCGATAACTTGCCCTTGAGTCACCCTGTCACCCTTGCGGACGGTGATGCTTCTGGGCAGCAGATGGGCGCAGACGCTAAACTCCCCCTCGGCGTGCTTTATCACCACAAAATTACCGCGTATATCCCAGGTGTCATTGTAAATTTTAACGCCATTAACGCGGCTGTCACGGTGGCGGCTCTGCACCTTCACCACCACCCCGTCAGCAGGGGCGATAATATCTTGCCCATAACAAAAATAACTTTGCAAAGCTTTTGGGTCGCCCTCTAAAGACTTGCCCTTGTTGTCCATAATTATAAAATCATAGGCATATCGCTGCGAAATAATATTCCAAGAATGTGACATTCCCGCATCCACGCCGCCGTTAAAAACCGTCCACTTTCCATTAAATGGCAAAATATAATCCACTTTGCACTGGTAATTGTCCTTGGAGGGCATTTTGCCGCGATATTTTATCTTGGCAATCCAATTGCCTGCAATTTGTGCCATAGAAATCCAAAAACTTATGTCCAAAAACATGAAAAGGGCAAGCAAACCAGCCAAATTAAAAATTGGCGGGAAAAGGTCAATGTTAAACCAGCCAAGCCAGTCCACAAAGGTCAGCCACGCCACACCTAAAAACCCTAACATCCGCGGTATCATTAACAAAATTCGCATTATTACCCCCTATAAATTACCAAGATTTTCCTCTATCCAATCCCACCAATGGAGGGTATCTCGCCGTTCTACATAAGAAAATCCAATATGGTCACTAACCTGTTCGCTTTCGCCTTCTACCAAAACCACAATTTCTTCCACACCTGGTATGCTGAACAAGGTTCTGTATAGCGACACAATAATGGCAAAACCATGGGCAGAACCCTGTGTGCTAAGGACAGAACCATCCAAATTAACATAAAGTCTGTTATCTCCAACGAACCATATGTCTTTCAAGTACATACCCCCACGAGCAACAAAATCCAACCCAAAGGTTTCGCCTGGTATACTAATGACGGTTGGTTGTTGAGCCTCCCCTCCGCCCCAATCAATGGCGGGGTACAAATTTACCTCTACCATGTCGGCATTTATGTAACGGCGACCTTCCTGCAAATCTCGCATTTCGGTTATGTCTGCAACTTGGTATGGCGGGGCTTCGGGATACGTGGTATCATCAAAATAATCTGCTATATTTTGAGTGGTTTCAGAATATGGCTCATCTTCACGGGTTTGCCCTGTTGGTTCAGGTTCTGCTGTGGTTTCATTATAAACCGAAACAAAATATGGCTCATCTCCAAGAAAATGAGCCAGAGCAAACCCTACAGCAAAAGCACCTATGGCAACCATTAAGGTTATTAAAATTTTACTTCGCACTATCTTTCTCCTCGGGGGCATCAATACGATAACCACACTCTTTGTCGTCACTACATGCTATCTTTTTGGCTTTTGTTCCCTTCTCTACGAGATATTTACCGCAATTCGGGCAATTTTGTCCTGTGGGCTTGTTCCAAGACATGAACTCACATTCGGGATTTTTTTCACACCCAAAGTAAATTCTGCCCTTTTTGGTTTTTTTAATCATCACTTTAGCTTTGCAGATTGGGCAGTCCACCCCTGCTTCTTCCAGCAAAGGCTTGGCGTTGCGGCAGTCTGGAAAGCCTGGGCAAGCCAAGAAACGACCATATCTGCCGAATTTTATAACCATTAGGCGGCCGCAATGTTCACAGGGTATGTCAGTTTCCTCGTCACGAATTTCCACTTCACCTATGTTTTCATCGGCGCGGGTGACGGTTTCGTTAAAGGGGTAGTAAAAGTTCCGCAAAATGTCCTTCCACGGCACTTCCCCTTCTTCCACAGCATCCAGGGTTTCTTCCATTTTGGCAGTAAACTCTATGTCAACAATTTGGTCGAAATGTTCGCTCATTATGCTGTTTACCACGTCACCAAGCTCGGTGGGATGAAGGTTTTTTTGCTCCTTGGAAACATAGCCGCGGGCAGTTATTGTAGCGATTGTCGGCGCGTAAGTGGATGGGCGACCAACACCGTTTTCTTCAAGGGTTTTGACCAAGGTAGCTTCAGAATACCTTGGAGGTGGCTGGGTAAAGTGTTGGTTTGGCGTTATTTTTACAAGAGTAAGTTTTTCACCCACGGCAATTTCAGGCAAACTGCCAGTTTCCTCTTCCTTATCCTCTTGGGTCATATAAACCTTTTTATAGCCTTCAAACTTCAAAATTGAGCCATTGGCGTGGAAAGTTTGCTCTTCTGCGGAAATTTTCACAGCAACCGTGTCAAAAACAGCAGGGGTCATCAAGCTGGCGATAAAGCGACGCCAAATAAGCCTATAAAGCTTCTGTTGGTCTTTTGAGAGGCTTATAATGGTTTCTTCTGGAGTGATATTAACATAGGTTGGGCGGATTGCTTCGTGGGCATCCTGGGTTCGGCGGGCAGACTTAACAGCTGGCTTTTCCTTGACGGCAAATTCTGCGCCAAAATGCTCTAAAATATGGGCTTTGCCCGCCTCAAAAGCCTCATCAGAAATCCTCACGCTGTCAGTACGGATATAGCTTACAAGACCAATGGTACCATGCCCTGCAACCTCCACACCTTCATATAATTGCTGGGCTATCATCATGGTTTTGCGGGTGGCAAAGCCAAGCTCGCGAGCCGCGTCCTGCTGTAGGGTTGAGGTGGTGAAAGGTGATTGAGGTCTGCGCTGTCTTTGGGATTTTTTTACATCCTTAACAACAAGTTCCGATTTGTTAACATCAGCAAGAACAGCATCAGCATCAGCTTTGCTTGTTAGTTTAGTTTTTCTGTCATTTTTGCCGTGGTAGCGGGCTTCAAACTTCTTTTTGGCATCACCAGACACCAAAGCCTCGATGCTCCAATATTCCTCTGGAATGAAATTCTCAATTTCTTCTTCACGGTCGCAGATGATTTTTAAGGCAACAGACTGGACACGCCCTGCCGACAAGCCTTTTTTAACCTTGCGCCAAAGCAATGGGCTGATTTTATAGCCCACCACCCTGTCAAGGGTTCGGCGGGCTTGCTGGGCATCCACAAGTTTCATGTCCAAAGGACGAGCGTTTTTGATGCTGTCTTTAACGGCTGTTTCGGTAATCTCGTTAAAGGTGATGCGGGCTGTTTTTTCTGGGTCAACCTTCAAAGCGTGGATAAGATGCCAGGAAATTGCCTCTCCTTCCCTATCAGGGTCAGTGGCTAGGTATACGGTTTTTGCCGCCTTTGCATCTTTGCGAAGCTTTGCAAGCAAATCGCCTTTACCGCGGATTGTAATATACTTTGGCTCGAAATCATCCTCCACGAAAATGCCCAGCTCACTTTTGGGCAAATCCCTCACATGCCCCATGCTAGCTTCAATCTTATAGCCAGACCCCAAAAACTTTTTTAAAGTTTTAGCCTTGGCGGGAGATTCCACAATAACCAGGTTTTTTGCCCTTGGGGCAGCCTTCTTTTTTGTTGTTGTCGCTGTTTTTGACAAACTTCACACCTCTATCTAAACTTTATTTACGTGCTTTTCATAAATTTTTCCACCTTCATTTGGCTCAATTTTACCTGTATCAATGTAATTTAATGATTTCCAAAAGAGGTCGTTATCAGCTATATCAGTTAAATAGATACTCCTTACGCCTAACTTTTTAAGCTCTTCCTCGGCTTTATTTACCATTGCCTTGCCAAGCCCATGCCCCCTCAATCGCCTGTCTGTGTATATTTCGGACATATGACCCCAACCTTCGTACCCGTCGGCATAACCACGTCTTTCATCTCCATCCACATGGAAAGTAACAAAACCGCCATATTCCCCGTCTGCCACACATATAAAAGTTGTTTTGCCACTAAAATACCTTTTAAAATAGGAAAAATTTTCGTCGAAATTATTCGGAGGAAAAATTTCTTCCAGCACTTCCTCGGAAATTTCGGATTCGTAGGTTTGGTAGAGGGGCAACAACTTCATCATCATAGCTTCATCTTTCATATCTAATTCAACGAATACCATAAAACCCCCTAAATCCTCATATATCTATTACCCGACATCTTCTTGACCATTCCATTAATTTCCAATTCTAACAAAATTCTGCTAATTTCTGAAATTCCAAGCCCTGTAGCTTGAATAATATATTCTATGGACATTGGTTCGTGATTTATACAAGAATACACCAAAGAAGCAGAGCTTGCAAGAGTCATTTTTGTTACAGAGCTTGAAAGTTGTTGTTTTTCGGGCTTTTGTAGTTTAAAAAATTTTTCCAGATGGCGTTGGGACTTTAGAGCAATGATTGCATCCAGGTAGCTTGTTATGGGTGTTGCTCCATCTTTAATCAGCTGGTTTGTGCCTTTGCTTTTGCGGCTGAAAATGTCACCAGGAACAGCCAGCACGTCTTTGCCTTGGTCAAGGGCGTGACCCACGGTAATTGATGTTCCGCTGCGCTCTTCTGCTTCCACAACGATAATCGCATCTGACAATCCAGAGATTATGCGGTTTCTAGCGTGAAATGTGCCATGATGCGGACGTGAGCCAAGGGGTAATTCTGTCACCAAAGCCCCATGGCTGGGTATCTGGTTGTACAGTTGTTGGTTTTCAGCGGGATAACAAATGTCTATGCCGCTAGGCAACACAGCAATGGTCTGCCCGCCTGCTTCCAACGCGCCTTTGTTGGCGTGGGCATCCAAACCCCGCGCCATGCCGCTAACAATTACAACCCCAAGGCTGGCTAAGTCGCGGGCTAGGTGGTTTGCCGCCTTTCTGCCGTAAATTGTGTTGTCACGTGAGCCTACAATGGCCACATGAGGTACATCTTCTGGGGGCATATGCCCTCTAATGTAAATCCCTTCGGGCGGGTGGGGGATGTGCTGTAGCCGTGAGGGAAACTGGCTGTCGCTTCTCGCTATAAACTCGTGATTATTCATTTAGTAACCCCAACGCAAACTCAACAAAATCCTCTCCGTCATCCAGGTAAATATCAGGCGTAAGACCTACATTGTGGATTGAACCGCCGTCTGGGGTCTGGATATAAATTACAGTGGCTCGGACGGCAAAACCGCGGCGCATAGGTAAAGTTACCTGCCCAACTGCCTTGCCCACGCTGGTTTGCCCAATGGTGGTCACATTGTCCAGGTTTGATTGTAATGCCGCAATCAAGCTTTCGGCGGCAGATGCCGTGCGGTGGTCTTGAAGGATTATTATTTGGTTAAATTCCAAGTAAATATTACCGCTGGCACGCCTTTCGCGGGTAAAAATATTGTGGCGGGCGTAGTCTATGCCAACAACGGTTCTGCGTTCTACAAAAAGCCCTGAAATGGCTTGGGAAACGGACAAATTGCCCCCGCCATTGCCTCGTAAATCAAGCACCAAATTGTCAAAATTTGTAAGCTCTGCCTTATTATCCATTACAAAATCTTCCACCAAAGGGGAAATGTTGGGCAGCCATAAATATGCTACACCAGGGGCAATTTCCCTAAACTCCGCTTGCTGTGCCTGGCTTATAACCCTATCCCGCTGTGCATGCCGCATGGCAGGGGTGTATTGGTAGGTGAAACGGTCGCCGCCCACCCTCCGAATTTCCTGGGTCATCACGGCAATCACTAAATTATCAAAATAACGCCCGTAATTGTCTGGTGCAAAACCTAGATGGGTTTCAAACATCTCATCCAGTGTGTCTGTGTGGATATAATTTCCTGCGATTAGCAAGCGAAACTGCATATAGTCATAATTAACAAAAACAAGCGCAAAAACCCCACCTAGCAAAATAGCGATGCTAGACAGGGAGATTATTTTAAAACGTAGATACTTTTCTGCAACCGAACGAAGGCGTTTTCCGCGCTTTCTTCTAAACATAAATTATTTAACCTTAATTGACGAAATTTCCTCAAAAAACCTTTCTCTTGTTTCTAAATCGTTTTCGGCAAAGGCGAAGCTGTGTTCAAAAGGGTAATTGCCGCCTTTTTTGTTCTCTCCGCTGCGCACAAGCTTTGCATTTAATTTGAATTGAGTATTTACATAAAATTCCAATGTGAAGGCATCACCGATTTCGGCTTTTAGTTCGTTGTCTGACCATATGCCTATACCGCCTTGGCTTATGTCGTTGGACACGCCTTCAAAAACCAGCACATCATTTGACTTGGCAGTCACGTCTGTAGAGTACACAATTCTTGCGTCTTTTCTTCTGTTTACCCTGCGAACTGGGGAAGATGTTTTAAATTCAACAAGATTACCGCCGTCATCATAATTAGGGAAATCCGTTATTTTTGCCGTAAATTCAAAATCAAACCCATTGTGAGAAAACTCAAAATCCAGTTTTAAAGAGTTGGTTTCGACCTCAATATTCCGCACGTCTGTGCTGTCAATATAAAATAGATTATAGGTTTTTGCTTCAACAAAAACGCCGCTCATCTGGAAATTGTTCCTTCCAAAAATTTTGAGCTTTGTTCCAGCTTGGATTTGATTGATAGGCAACTTTTCTTTAAACAACATTTTATAAACCTCCCAAATTCTATATCTTCATAGAAATCCACATTACAGGACGGATGCCAACATTAAACAAATCGGTACTTTCGCGGTTCACAAAATCCCCAGTTGTAAGGATTTTGCCATCCACAGTTACACAGGCAACCAAATCGGGATGCCTGCCCCTGTCTATAAGCAACCAACGGGAAGGCGAGCCATCTGGCAAGGTTGCCTTGCGGTTGCCATTGTAAATATCATCTATAAAGAAGGGGTTTTTGCGGACTTTATACTGTCCGCTGTCACCGAAATATTGCACAACTTCATCTATACTAAGTAGGAAAATTTCTTCCAAAATCTGCCCTCGCTCTTTCTGGCTAAATTTGGCACGAAAAGCATCGTTTAAGTATTTACGCAAATCGGACGCTATCCAATCTACAGGCTCAAAGGTGTGATGAAACTGCCCCTTTTCCAAGATTTCCCTGGAAATAATCAACACTTCATCATCAATTTTGTCAAGGATTAGCCACTCATGTCCGCCAAATTCGACAATTTCAAAGGGTTTTCTGGCGGGACGCCACAGAGGGTACAAAATTGCCGTGTCTGAAAAGTGCATAAGCTCCCCGCACTGCTGATAACCAAATTTGGCATAGACTCCTTCCCCGTGGTATGGGGTGCTTGCCTCTAAATATGTTGCAATGCCTTTTTCATCCAAAATGTCAAGGTGGTGTTTTAAAAGCGCGCCGCCAATCCCTTGCCCTTGCATATCTGCATGGGCAACCACGGCAACAAGTTCGTAAAAAGGCGACATGGGCGGGCAACTGTCGTAACTTTTGCGGCTTATCTCCTTATAATTTGGGGCATATTTGCCCACGGCTTTATAAATTCTTTCGCTTACGGCAGGGTCTAGGTCGTCTGGAAGCCAGACTGTTGCCCCTACAAGTTCCCCGTCGGCTGTTTCTGCCACGTGGCACACAGAGCCTGCCGCACTTATATATTCGATATAATACGCCTTGACAGTGGGTATGCGGTCAGATGGCTCTGGCACAACCCAATGAAAAAATATATCGTCAAAATAACGCCTAGCAATAAACTCGGCAACTTTTGAAATTTCATCTTGCCTAACTGACCTTATGGTGAAACCCTTCATCTCATTACCTCTTAAAATGTTATATTATAGTAATACCACTTCAAAACAGTAACAGAAAACGCAGGATTTTTGTTCGATTGCAAGGAACAAGGTTCCGTGCATACCCATAGGTATGTGCGGGTTCTTGCGACGCAGTCAATCGGGCAAAAAGACAAGTTTGGTGTTGCTGTTTTGGGGTGGTATTACTATAACAGTATAAAACATATTTTGCGACACGTCAAGAAAAAAGTTTTTCAAAAAATCAAAAAACCGCTTGACAAAAGGTGACTACCGTGATAGTATAATAACAACTATTGCAATAGTCAAATAATATGGAGGTTATTATGGCGGTTAAAGTTTTTGATTCGGAGTTAAAGGTGATGGAAGTTTTGTGGCAGGAGGGTGAGATGACAGCAGGGCAGCTTGCTAAGCTTTTGAAGGAGCAGACGGGCTGGAATCGCAACACCACATACACCGTCATCGGCAAGTTGATTGACAAAGGGGCAGTGGAGCGTTTTGGTGATAATTTCTCCTGCAGGGTTTTAATTACCAAAGAACAAGTGCAAACCCACGAAGCAAAGGAGCTTGTAGGCAAGCTTTTTGATGGGTCGCCTGGTTTGTTTTTGTCAGCGTTTTTAAGTGGTGAAAGCTTGTCAGAAACAGAAATTAAAGAGCTGAAAAAGCTAGTGGAGGAATTGAAATGAGTTTAATTCAGATGTCAATTTCGGCTGGGTTGTTGGTGATAGCTGTTGCGGTAATTCGCCGCTTCGCCCTTGATAAACTGCCAAGCAACACTTTTTTGGTGCTGTGGGCAGTGGCGCTATTCCGCTTGCTTGTGCCTGTGCAGCTTCCCTCGCCCTTTGGCGCAATTGCGCCCTTGCCGCTTTTTGCGCCCACGCCAACCACAACCACCCCAATCATTTTGGCAACAACAGGGTATGTTGCAGACGTGCAATCTATCCCATGGCTTACCATTGTTTGGGTCACAGGAATGGTTGGTTTAGCAGGGTTTTTTGTGGTGATACACATTAAAAGCTACAAGGAATTACGCTTTGCCACAAAAATCCACGGTTTGGGAGTTTGCATGCCAAACCGCCACATAACCATCAAACAATCTAACAGAATTTTAACCCCCATCGCCACAGGCTTGTTCCGTCCCTCCATAATCCTACCTGAAACCTTGGATTTAAGCGACCATAACCTACTGCGTCACATTCTAACCCACGAATATGTCCACATCAGAAGGCTGGATACCTTGTGGAAAATAATCTTGGTCGTCGCTCTGTGCATCCATTGGTTTAACCCGTTGGTATGGTTGATGTTTATACTCGCTAACAAAGACATAGAAATCACCTGCGACCAACTTACCTTGCGCCGCCTAGGACACGGAGAAAATGCGGCTTATGCCCATTCGCTAATAAATATGGCGGAGCATAAAAACGCCTTTGCGGCACAAATTTATAACAATTTTAGCAAAAATATAACCGTAGAAAGGATTGAAGTAATTATGAAAAACAAGAAAAAGTCCATTTTGGGCGTATCCCTAGCGTTTTTGCTAGTTGCAATTTTGTCCTTTAGCACAATGATAATCTTCGCTAACGAAAATCAGCCCACCTACGAATCCGCAGCAGACGAGGTTTATTATGACTACGAATCCGCAGCAGACGAGGTTTATTACAACGAAGAGGCTTATTATCCAGAGGAAATAATTAACGAAACCGTAGACATAGTTTCTGTTGACGAAGCATGGGGTTGTCAAGGTCAATGCTGCGTCTGTGTAGATTGCCCATCGGGTTGCTCTCGTTAAAAACCATCACACATACAATACACAAAAAAGCCGAGGATAAAGTTCCTTCGGCTTTTTTGGTAGTAAATGAGTATAACTTGGCTTGACGCTTGCTGTTCACTTAACTAATCATTGCTTGCATCATGCCATGCGACGAGTCGCGGTTTACTGCGTCTAATTGCTGATAATATCTGTTAGCCGTGCAAATATTGTGGCAACTTCTGCGCGGCTGGCTGTAGCTTGTGGGTCAAATGAGCCATCAGGGCGACCTTGTATCAGGCCATATGCGCGGATGACCGCAACATTGTCAACGGCCCATGGCGAGATAGCTGATTGGTCAATGAAGGCTGACGCATCAATGTCGATGGTGTTCATATCAACATCAAACACTGTGATGTAACGATGTAGTAAAACCGCTATCTGCTCACGGGTAATTGATGTGCTTGGGTCAAAGCGCCCTTCGCCAACTCCCAGAACAAGTTCTTGGCTGTAAGCCCACTCTACTGCGGCAAAGAACCAATCGGACGCATGTACGTCAACAAAACTTTGTTGTGACGATGCGTATTCTGCAAGATTAACATTCTGCATACGCGCCAGAACCGTTACAAACATTGCTCTAGTCATGTCGCTATGCGGCGCAAAAGTATCGTCAGACACACCCTGGAAAAGCCCGTTGTCAACTACAGCTAACACCGAATCGTAAAACCAATCGCTTGGGTTTACATCTATGAAATTAATTTGGCGTCCAGGTGCTTGTTGAGGTGGCAATGGGTCTTGTGGGATGTCTTGTTGATTTGCAGTGTCATCTGCAGGTGCTGCAGGCGCACTATCTGGTGCTGCGGGTGCGCTATCTGGTGCTGCAGGCGCACCGCCTGGCGTTGTCTGGTTTGTGTCCTCGTTGTTGTCGGTATCGGTATCTGTGTCGGTGTCTGTGGAAATTGGGGTCCAGTTTGCTGTGACGGTGACGCTTGTGGACGGCATTGTGAAGGCGTGGTTTGTTATTGTTACATCTGCTGATGTCCAGCCTGCAAAATTAAATCCGCTGCGTGTGCCTGGCACAAGGGTTACAATTGAGCCTTCTGAACGCAAACCAGAGGTGGTTTGTCCAGCAATTGCGGTAGCTGAAGCTGGGTTGTTTGACACATTTAGCATATGTTGTTGTGGAGCGATTGCTTCTCTGCTAACAGTCAAAACGTAGATGGTTGTACTAAAGCCCGTTCCGCTGACTGTTATAGTTATCACAGTGTTGCTTCCAGCTGCTCCCAGCGGTATATTGGTTATGTCATCCACAGGGATTCCGCCAATGTTGGCAGTCCAGTCGGTGCCGACCGTGGCAGTTGCCGCAAGGGAAATAGTTGCAACGGTGCTTGCTACAACCACATTATACGCTAAGATGTTAGGCGCAAAGCCTTGGACAGGCGTGCCATTTATGGCAAGGTCTATCAGGCTTGCAGTAGGCATGTATGGGCCTGACCATATTGCATATACGGTGATGTTGCGGTCTACTATTGTGCCAGCGGTAAACATTTCGCCACCACCGTCAGCCGATGTGTTCCAGCCAATAAAGCTGTGATTATCACGTACAGCAGTAGGCATTTGTTCCGCTAATATTGGCGTGCCGCTCGGTACAGCAACCATGTATTGCGTGGCACCAACATTTCTAATATTAGCGAAATTAGTCATGCTGTGAGTTGGCGAGCCAAAACCTATTGAAATCAGCTCGTACACGGTATCTTCTTCTTCCAAAACTGTGTCGCCAGGCTCGGATTCTTCATCATCATCAACGACAACATCATCATCAACGACAACATCATCATCAACGACAACATCATCATTAATATCGACATCATCAACGTCAATATCAATGTTGATGGATATAGCACCCAAATCAACAGCACTGGCAACTCCGCCGCCAAGGGACATATTTACAACGTCTGCACCATCAATTGCGGCTTGTTCTATGCCCATCGCAATGATAGAATTTGGCGTTGGCCCCCATAACACACGGTAAGAAATTAAATTGGCTCCAGGTGCAACGCCTAAGATAGAAACATCATAAAGGCCGCCCACCAAAGAGCCATCAAAAGAATCAATATTTTGTTCATCATTATGTGTACCTCCTGCAGGCACAACTATTCCGTTGTTGCCATCAAAGGTTACTATGTTTGTTATGCCGCTGCCGCCTTCTTCACCATGCCCAACAACATCTTGTCCAGATATTGTGCCAGCAACGTGGGTTCCATGGTCTGTCCAAGAAAGGTCTGCGTTTGAAGGCACACCATTGTGTCCTGGAGTGAAGCTGAAGGGCGCAGATTCCATAGGGTCGTATGGGGCTTGGAATGACATGTGGGCTCCCGCGTCAAGCGCAGGATGACGTAATTTGTGTGCGGTATGACGTATATTAGTGGTGTGATGACGTAATTCGGTGCGGTATAACACGAAAAAATAAGCCACGGAAACAATGGGTTTCTGTGGCTTATTTATGTTTCTTAATTATATTTAAACTACATAATTTATCAGTACAGGCACTGCACCTTAGATTTTTATTGGTTTTAGCTGAAAAACGCTCGGGGTGGCTTATTAACGCAGTTTCCCAGCGCACCACAACGGCAACAGCTAAAATAACAAGGCTAATGGAGAAAAATGACGGAAAAATGACGAGAGGGGCAGCTATCATCAAATAATCCCAATTGTAGATGCGGCAGGTGGTGCAACAGTGGTTTTTCATAAACCAGCGTTGCAAAGGGCAGTAAAATAGGATAAAGGCAATGTCAAGCACAAGCAAAGCAAGGGTCAAAATTATCATGGTTTGGGGATTTAGAAAGCCTGTAAGGCGCATGACAAAAACAGCCGCTGACACGCAAGCCAACCAGAACAAGGCAACGGCAACCGCGCCCTTGTGGATATTTGCGGGCTTTTGACCACCATGGGAGGGATTATGGGAGCAAGGGTTGTGCTTCCGCGCCCCAATGGGAATTTTTTTGTTAGGTATCAAACGAAACAACATGCCCCAAGCCAGCACGCCCCACACAAGCCACAAAAACCAACCCTCCGTCAGCATTTGGGGGTTGGTAGCGTAGAAAAATATTGACACACCTAGCAAAATCAACCGAAACGCCATTTTAAACAGATGGCGTTTTACCATTTTTCTTGATGTATACGGGTTTCATCAAATGTATCCACAGGCTCAAGGGGTTGATGGGGATGACCTAGCGCAATCATAGAAAACGCGGTTATGTGTTCGGGCAGCCCAAATAATTTCTGGCAACTCTCTACACGTTTTTCCATTGGATACATGCCAAGCCACACAGCACCAAGCCCCAAATCCATAGCTTTTATTAGGATGTTTTGTGTGGCGGCAGAACAGTCTTGCGTCCACCAATCCCACGCTTTTGCCCGCTGTCTGTTGCCGCAAACCAAAATGGCACAATCTGCTTTTTTCAGCATCTCTGCATATTCATGCCAATTTGTAACGCTTGACAAAATACTTTTATCACGCACAACAATAAAATCCCATGGTTGTTGATTAAAAGCGGACGGCGCGCGCATGGCAGAGCGCAAAAGCTCCTTAATATCCTCATTTGACACAGGTTGGTCTGTAAAATTCCGTATACTTCTTCTGTTTAGAATTGCATCCATGTTTTTCCTCCAAATACAAGTTGATTTAATTTAGCTTCCTATCAATTTCATTAACGCCCTTTAGTGACAACAGGCGATTGCTGGCTTTTTCCAAGGTTTCGCGGTTGTCCACTTCCAAAGCCACGGTGCAAACCACATCTCCGCCAGAATAACCCCCGTTTATCGCCTTAATGTCGATTTCCATTTTGGAAAACACATCAACAATTTGTTGGAGATACTTCATAGAGTCACAATAAATTTTCATTGTGGCTGTGAAACGGTTGCTTTCTAGGGTTTGCTTGTTCCATTCTACCTCAATTAGCCGCCTTTTGTTTTCTTCGGAAATATTGCGTATTGTGGCGCAACCAACCCTGTGAACGGCAATACCTCTGCCTTTTGTCACATAACCGATAATGTCATCCCCCGGAATGGGGTTGCAGCATTTAGAGAAATGGGTCGCCAAACCGCTGTCCCCTTGGATAACAATTGCTCCGCGGGTGTGGCGGTATTCTTGTCCACGGGTATTTTTGTTAATCGCCTCTAAAATTTCCTTCGTGTCTACGGTTTCTGGGTTAAGCTCTTGGTAAACCTCATGAAGCCTGTTGATAACGCTGATTTCGCTTATTGTGCCCCGTCCGACGGCGGCGCAAAGGGTGTCAAAATCGTTCATGGAAAAACGAGAGAGAGCCAACCTTTCCCCTTGTGGCGTGTGCAGGGCGGCAAAGGTGAAGCCCTTGCGCTTTGCGGCTCGCTCTAATAGCTCTTTGCCTTTTGTTAAGCTAATCTCTTTATCTTCCTGCCTTTGCCATTGACGAATTTTGGTTTTAGCCTGGGTGGTTTTAGCCATTTTAAGCCATTCATCAGTTGGACCTTTTGCGTTTGGTGATGTTTCGATTTCTACTAAATCACCATTTCTTAGCACAGTTCCAATTTTTACCATCTTGCCGTTAACCTTTGCTCCAGTCATCTTGTTGCCCACGGCAGAGTGAACAGCATACGCAAAGTCGATGCAGGTAGCCCCTGCAGGCAAAGGCTTCATCTGCTGCTGCGGGGTGTAACAATAAACCCATTCGGCATGAATGTTCAGGCTTTCCTTCAGCAAAGGCAAAAACTCGTCATTATCAGGGTTTTCCCTTTGCAATTCTAAAATCCCAGCAAGCCATGCCAGCTTTTCGTCACCGCTGTCCTGCCCTGTAGCGCCCTCTTTATATTTCCAGTGAGCGGCAACACCGCGCTCTGCTTCTTTGTGCATGTCCTCTGTGCGAATTTGCACTTCAAAAGGCTCGCTATCAGGCCCCCACAGTACATTGTGAATAGACTGGTATCCGTTGCCCTTGGGGTTGCTGATATAATCCTTAAAAGTATCAGGCATGGGGGTGTAAGCTCCGTTGACAATACCAAGCACACGCCAACAGTCCTCTTTGCTTTTAACAATCACCCGAACCGCAAATAAATCAAGGATTTCGTCTAAGTCCTTTTCCTTGTTGTTCATTTTTTTGTAGATGGAGAAAAAGTGCTTCGGACGACCTTTAACTTGCCCGAAAATCCCATCTTCATGTAGGCGCATCCTCAATGTTCCAACAATATCTTCCATATATTCTGTCCGTTTGTTAAGTTTCATGCCCACTTTGTCTTTTACCATTTGGAAGTTTTCGGGGTCATAATATTTAAACGCCAAATCTTCCATTTCACGGCGCAGACTGGTAACCCCTAAACGCCCAGCCAATGGGGCATAAATCTCCAGAGATTCTTTTGCAATGCGCCGTTGATTTTCAGGGGGCATGGCAGATAATGTCCGTAAATTGTGTACCCTGTCTGCCAACTTAATCAAAACCACACGAATGTCGTCAGCCATTGCCAAAAACATTTTGCGGTAATTATTTGCCTGTTCTTCTGCCCTATCCCTATCATCTCCGCGGGTTTTGACCTTCTTGGCTTCTTCTTCGCTTTGTGACTTTTCCTTGCGCCGCTCCCTGCGTATAACTTTTAGCTTGGTAACGCCATCAACAAGGCTTGCCACCTCGCTTCCGAACATTTCAACCAAATCTTCTTGAGTGTAATGAGTATCTTCCACCACATCATGTAAAATTCCTGCGGTTATGGTTTCGCGGTCCACCTCAAGCTCGGCTAAAATGGCGGCAACCTCCAAAGGATGTATGATATATGGCTCTCCAGAACGGCGCAGCTGCCCCTCGTGGGCATCCTTCGCCAATTTATAAGCCCTTGCAACCATCGTAAAGTCAGAGGAGGGTCGATAAGTCTGCATTTTTTTTATAAGAGCCTTAAAAATTCTGTCACCTTCATCTCCATTAGCCTTGTACATAAAACCTCCCCTTTCCTTAAAAATGAAATTTCCTTATTTTAACACAGATTAAGCAGAATAACAAGCCCCTTTGTCGAAAAATTTGACTTTCGGCGTCATATGTGATATATTATGATGAAGAAGCGAAGGGGGTCACAACAAATGGATGATTTTATTGAGTTGATTTATATAATGCCCAGTCAGCCAACAGAAAAACCTAAGGCGGACATTAGCATAATTACTGATTATGACCAGAGATATTTGGGAATTATAAGCAGAATTTTTAAAAAACGAATGAGGGTTAATGACTTAAATGACATTTTAGACGCAGGAGGCAATATTGCGGCTTATTGGCATAAAGGAAGGCTGGTTGGGGCTTTGGTTTGGACTTGGAGCGAGGATGGAGGCGAAATTCTTCATATCGGCTTTAAAAAGAAACTTCGAGGAAAGGGCTTTGGCGGGGTTTTAATGAACTATGCAATTTACATAATAAGCACGAAAGATGATTATATTGGCGGGTTGCCCTTCGGGGTCAAAGTGGGGGGTAATGCCCAAGCTTTCTTTGAAAAATACGGCTTTAGCAGGATGTTAACGCAGGTCTAATTCATTTTAAACAAAGGAGTTACATATGAAAAAACTAATGATAACCTTGTCCATTGTAGGGCTGACCCTAGTTGCAGTGGTGGCACTAATCCTATTTTTGCCTGAATTTCCAGGCTTTTTTGCGGCAGACACAGGTTCGCAAACGGCGATATTATCGCCAAATATACCGCCAGCTGCAAGTCCGCCTGCTCAATTAGCCGAAGCGGATGAGCCAGATGACTATGAAGAGTACATACCACAAACAATACATGATTTTCTGGCGCAAAACCCATTTCCTGAGGGGTTTGTGGCGGACAATTCTGCCCTGCCCTGGTATTTAAAGCTTGTAAACCGCTACAATGCCATAGATGAGGATTTCGATATAGCGGTGGTTTATGTTGAGGGTGTCAACTTTGAAGAAAGGGCAGCCCAGCCCTTCGTAGCAATGCTTGAATATGCCCGCGAATTAGGACTTGACCTTGTTGCTTTTTCGGGCTATCGCGGCATGGAACACCAACAGCGGCTTTTTGACAACCAAATGCAACGTAACCGCAACGAAGGTTTGAGCGAAGAGGATGCCTTTGAAGCCTCCCGCCGTGTGGTGGCATACCCAGGCACGAGTGAGCATAACTTGGGGCTTGCCCTTGATATGGCTGTTCGTGGGCAATATACCCTTTGGGGGGCTTTCGCCTACACAGATGAAGGCATTTGGGTGGCAAACAACGCCCACCGTTTCGGCTTCATTTTGCGCTATCCCTACCACAAACAGCACATAACCAACATCATCTACGAACCATGGCATTTCCGCTATGTTGGAGAATACCATGCCACATTTATGTTTGAAAATGATGTTGTGTTGGAAGAGTACATATTTTGGCTGCAAAACAAACAATAAGTTATAAAATATATAAAATAATTCGGTATTTTGCAAATTTAGGGTTGACACGAAGCCGCCCCCGTGGTATAATTCGTATTTGGTGACCGCAAGTCGCTCCGTAGGAGAGCCGACACAGGTTGATAACTACCAAAGAAGATATATTTGTTAAGAAAGGAAGTTTGAAATGCGACAAACAACAATCACCAAACCCGCAGACATTAAAAGGCAGTGGTTTGTGGTGGATGCAGAGGGCAAAACCCTTGGTCGTCTTGCTACAGAGGTCGCCAAAGTTTTGCGCGGTAAGCACAAGCCAACCTATCAGCCCCATGCTGACAACGGCGACCATGTTATCGTCATCAATGCGGAGAAAGTCCATTTAAGCGGCAACAAAATGGACCAAAAAGAGTATTTCCGCCACACTGGCTACATGGGCGGTCAAAAGCACATTCCAATCAAAGTAATGCTTGAGAAAAAGCCAACCGAGGTATTTTCCTTAGCTGTTAAAGGGATGTTGCCAAAAAATGTTATAGGCAGAAAAATGTTCCGCCGCCTGCATGTTTATGCAGGGGCAGAGCATGAAAATCAAGCACAAAAACCAGAAGTCTTGGAATTTTATTCCAAAGGCATTAAGTATTAGGAGGAGGACAAATTATGGCTGGAGCTAGATATTATGGCACAGGACGCAGAAAGTCCTCTGTTGCTAGAGTTTACATTATGCCAGGAAATGGCAAAATTACAATCAACAAGCGTGACATGGATGATTATTTCGGGCTTGAAACCCTTAAAATCATCGTTAAGCAGCCTTTGGAGCTTACAGGGCTTGCAAGCAAGTTTGACGTGAAGGTAAACGTCCACGGCGGCGGTTTCACTGGTCAAGCTGGTGCAATTCGCCACGGCATCACCCGCGCTTTGCTAGAAGCAGATGCAGAGTTGCGCCCAACCCTTAAAAAAGCGGGCTACCTAACCCGCGACCCAAGAATGAAAGAGCGTAAGAAGTACGGTCTTAAAAAAGCCCGTCGTGCGCCACAATTCTCTAAGAGATAATGGAATTTTAAACCCCCAACTGATTGGTTGGGGGTTTTTGTTTTTAACTTTATTCCATATCAATGTTTGACGAAGTGTTGATTTCATCAATTTCCTCTACGTTCCGCAGGGCGCGGTTGATGGCTTTTGTGCGGGTTTCTGCCAGCTCGCCCATGGTTTTGTCCACGGTTTGCAGTTGCTTGCGGGCTTTGTCGAGAACATCAGCAAACTTGCCAAACTGGACTTTTACAACTTGCAAAACGTCCATAACCTCTTGGCTTCGTTTTTCGATGTTTAGGGTGTTGAAGCCCATTTGCAGGGACATTAAAAAGGCAGACAGAGTGCTTGCGCCCACGGCTGTTATATTATATTTGTCACGCAGCTCTTCAAAAAGGGCAGCGTTTTGCACTACTTCGGCATAAAGGCCCTCTGTGGGCAGAAACATTAGGGCGAAGTTGGTGGTTTTTGGGGGTAATATGTACTTTTCGTGGATGGTTTTGGCTTCGTTGCGTATGCGGGCTGCCAGGGCTTTGCGGGCAAGGTCAATTTCTGCCTTATCTTCCGCGTCAAGAAGGCGGTTATAGTCCTCTATGGGGAACTTGCTGTCAATTGGCAGAAGCAGAGGTTCGTCGCCATTACCAGGCAGTTTTACGGCAAATTCCACCCGTCTGCCTGCCACGATTTCGGCATTGGTTTCATATTGGGAAGGGGCGAGGATGTCGCTTAGCAACTTTTCTAAGCGAACCTCCCCGTATGTTCCTCGCTCCTTCACGTTGATAAGGGCGTTTCTAAGGCTTTTAGCGTCTGCCGCCAGGTTTTTCATCTCCCCAAGCCCCTGTTGGACGCTGTCCAGTTGTTTGCTGACCAGCTCAAAAGACTGGGAAAGGCGGGTTTCCAAGGTTTTTTGCAACTTTTCGTCAACAATGCCTTGCATTTGCTCCAGCCGCTTTTCGTTGCTGTCTTGCAATGCCTTCATTCTGGTTTCTATTGTGGTGTTGGTCTGGTTGCTGGTGGATTGGAGGGTGGCGTTAATGCTCTCCTGTATAACGGCAAAACGGCGGAATTGCTCCGTTGCCTGTTGGTTTAGCAGGGTGGTGATTTCATCTGTTGGCGGCTTGCGCCTAGCTAAAAGCTGTAAGATAATTACAATAATTAGTAACAAAATCACAGCGATGATTAGTATTGTTTGCATATCCATTATTTAAAACTGCTCCCTCCAATAAACTCCCTTAAAAGGGAAGTTGAGGGAACTTCCTTTTCCACAATGCCCATGAAATAATCAAGGAATTTTAGTAGGCGGGTTGCCTCTAAATAGGCTTCATCTTCTGGCTTTATGGCAAACAGCTGTGGCATGGCATACTGTTTTAAAATACACAATTCGTAAACCAAAGCAGAGTTGAAAAACACATCTGCTTGGGCTTGGAATGGGAAAATGTTCTCCTGCTCGCCTTTAACAACCTTTGGCCACATGTCAATTGTGCGCTTGGCATCAAAGCCGCGATAGTGATTATCCCGCACAATTCTGCGGATTTTGCGGGTGTCGCTGGCGGGGATGCGGTTGTGGTCGTCCAAATTAAGTTGGGTAAGTGCGGAAATGAAAACCTTATACTTGAGGTTGTCGGGGATTTTGCTTGTCATTTCGGGGTTTAAGCCGTGCAAACCCTCAATAACCAACACATCATCACCGCTCATTTTCAAAAATCTGCCTTTATATTCCCGCATACCCGTCAGGAAATTGTAGCTAGGCATGTGGACGGTTTCGCCGCGAACCAAGGCTTCAATATCGCGGTTAAAAAGGTCAACATCAATGGCGCGGATGCTTTCAAAATCAGGCTTTCCGTCGGCATCCAAAGGTGTATCTTCGCGGTTTACATAATAGTCATCCAAACCAATGGCGTGAGGGGTCATGCCGTTTACCTTCAACTGGACGCAAACACGGTGAGAAAACGTGGTTTTTCCAGAGCTGGTAGGCCCTGCAATAAGCACAACCCGCTTGTTAAGGCGGTGAATTTCGTCAGCTATGTTTGCTACAGACTTTTCGTGTAAAGCTTCTGTCACGCGGATAATATCTCCTGCTTTGCCTGCACAAATCTGGTCATTTAGCGCGCCTACTGTATCAATTTTCAAAATTCGCGCCCAATTATTAGACTGGCGGAAAACCTGCGACAATTTGGCAACATTTCGTTGTTCGCTAAACTTTTCTGGGTCATCCACATCTGGGAAAACAAGGAAAAAGCCCTCACCCTCAAGGTTTAATTCAAATTTTGCAAGGCAGCCTGTGGACTGCGCCATTGGGCCGTAAAAATAATTATAAAACCCATCTAGTTGATTAAAAACAATGTGACTGGTTGTACGGTATGCAAGCATTTGCACTTTATCTGGTAAATTCATTTCATGGGCTACTTTGCTGGCTTCTTCAATGGTCATTAGATGCTTTGTTATGGGCAAATCGTCACTGATAATTTGCTCCATTTCCGCTTTAATTTTTGACAAAACATCAGCGGTCAAGGAAAAGCCTTCTCTAAAAATCTCACAAAAATAATTCTTGTTGATGCTATGTTCCACCACAACCCGAATGTCTGTTCCAAGAACTTTTCGGGCAGCATGTATCATAACAAAAACAAGAGAACGCTGATAAATTCTGTAATCATGGGCATTGCGCAAGTCAAAATTTTTCATAATTAAACCCCCTTAAATGGTTGACCATCAACTTTAGATACAATAACTTCCAAATTTGGCAAGTGTTGGTTAAGATATTTCTTCAAGCCATCCCCAAAGATGATTTCACTGCCGTAATGGGTGGCTTCCACAAGGTTAAGCCCTAAATCCTGGGCTTGAATGGCAGGCATGTATCTTATATCCGAGGTTACAAAGGTGTCACAGCCTGCTTTTAGCATAGAGCGAAAGAATTTCATATCTGCGCCTGCACCGCCTAAAACCCCGACTTTACGGACTTTCGCGTCACAATCGCCAACATAATTTGCGAGACTTAGGTTTAGCCTATTTTTAACATAATTAGCAAATTCTGCCAAGGTCATTTCTTGTTGTAAATTTCCTGCACGGGCAGAAAACACCCCAGGCTTGCTTTCGTAGACATTTTCCGCGTTTTTAAGCTCCAAAATATCACACAACATGTCGTTTATCCCGCCATCACAGCTGTCTAGGTTAGTGTGGCAGGCATAAACCGCAATGCCCCGCTCAATTAGCTCTAAAAAGCGGATACCCCGGGCGTTGTCGTCATTAACGCGGGTAATGGGCTTAAAAATAGGTGGGTGGTGGGTGATAATCGCTTGGCAGCCTTCCCTTATGGCTTCCTCCACAATTTCGTCAGTTGCGTCCAATGCCATCAAAACCTTGGAAACATCCGTGGTTTTGCGCCCAAGTATAAGGCCCACATTATCCCAGTCCTCCGCCAGTGCCACAGGAGCAAGGGTTTCTAAAACCGTCATAATTTCTTGCATTTTTACAGCCATTCCAAAACCTCCAAACAAAGTTTTATGTATTTTTCCAGCTCTGCCCTGCGTTCCCCTGGCAAAGCATCCATGTTGATATTTTCATATTTTTTCATGTCATAACGAATTAAGCTGCCTAGTAACGGATGGCGACCTTCCAGCAAAATCTGCCCAAACTCATAACCTGCATCGTCATAGGGTTCTTGCGGGTTAGGGGAGCAATCTAAAATATTGTAAAATTTACCATTATCTTCCACAATTTCTTCATTGTTAATGGAAAATCCATTATCATGCAAAAACCGCCGCAACTTGGGCACACTGCGCTGAGGTGACAAAACTAATTGTTTAAATCCCTTGGCTACGTCTGGGCTGTTTTGCAAAATCCCCGCAATCATTTCTCCGCCCATGCCAGAAATTGTACAGGTTTCATACTTTAAAGGCGTAACGCCTTCAAGCCCCGCACCCTGCTTAAAGTCTACAATATGCAAAACATCAGCATATGCGGCATTTTGGCGGCCTCGCTCTAAAGGTTCAAGGGCAATGTCTGTCGCCAACACATTACAAACACGCCCACCTTGCGCCAAATAGATTGGCAAATGGGCGTGGTCCGTGCCAATGTCTACCAAAGTAGAGTGGCGCACCATATTGGCAATTTTTAACAATCTAGGCGACATTACTCCACCTGCCCTAACAAAGGATTATACATCATAATAGCGTGGTTTTCTGCCACGATTTGGTCGTCAAATAGTTTGCCGTCAAGGATGAAAACACGCCTTCCGATGACATTATGGCGCGTGTACCCGCCCCAATACTGGCTTTGTATCAAATGGTCTTTTTCATAAATTTCATAACGAAATTCGGGCGGTTGCGTCGAGTACCATGACCCCACCAAATGACTATCTGTTAAGTATAAAGATAATTTAAATGGTTGATTGGTTTCATTTTTAATCATTAAGTCAATATAATTGTAGAAACAGGTTGCGCCGCTTCCGAAAGGCTGGGTTCGCCCTGCGTCGGGAAACACATCAAAACTGTGCCTATGACGTTCTACGACTGTCAGTGGGGTATGTAGGGTTATCCAGTAAATTAAATTGGAAAGCTGGCATAAACCGCCGCCAATCCCCATCCGCACCCGTCCTTTGTCGAGCAACATGCCAGAAACATAGCCTTTTCGGCGTGTGGGCTTGCCGATTAACCTCCAGTATGAAAGGGTTTCACCAGGGTCAATCACAACACCATCTATTTTTCCAAGGGCAATACGCAAATTAATGATTTTGTTGTGTTGTAAATACATATCAACGTCTTTTAATTGGCGCAAAAGTGGAGTTTGGTGAGAAAAGTGTAAGTCACCAAAAATTTCGGAGCGCACTTTGGCGAATTTTATTCCGCCAAACCACCAGCGCAACCATCGCCTACCCCGAAAATATGTCTTACCCAACACCAACCGTAAGGGCGACCTGTCCTTTGGCTTCTCAATTTTATTGTACCTCATAAATTGACCCTCACCTTATTGCCACACGCCAAAAAAAGCCCCCGACATTACCCTGGTCATAATCATTTATTTACTCCAAGTAATCCTTTAATTTTTTGCTACGCCCTGGATGGCGCAGTTTCCGCAATGCCTTGGCTTCAATTTGGCGTATGCGCTCCCGCGTTACTTGAAATTCTCTGCCAACTTCTTCCAGTGTACGCGCCTTGCCGTCCTCAAGCCCAAAACGCAAGATAAGCACTTTTTTCTCACGCTCTGTCAAGGTTTCTAGCACGCTCATTAACTGCTCTTTCAGCAAAGTTGATGCGGCAGCTGCATCTGGCGGCGGCAGGTCGTTATCAGCAATAAAATCACCGATGTGGCTGTCCTCTTCCTCGCCAATGGGGGTTTCTAGGCTTACAGGGTCTTGGGATAATTTGGTTATTTCCCGAACCCGCTCAACGGTTATCTGCATTTCTTTGGCAATTTCTTCGGCATTTGGCTCTCTGCCTAATTCTTGCAACAATTGCTTGGAAACGCGCAATAATTTATTAATGGTTTCCACCATATGCACAGGGATGCGAATTGTGCGGGCTTGGTCAGCAATGGCGCGGGTTATGGCTTGCCTAATCCACCAGGTTGCGTAGGTTGAAAATTTAAAACCTTTACGATAGTCAAATTTTTCAACGGCCTTTATAAGCCCCAAATTACCCTCTTGTATAAGGTCTAAAAAGTGCATACCGCGCCCCACATAACGCTTTGCAATGCTGACCACAAGGCGTAGGTTAGAGCTTACAAGACGCTTTTTTGCCGCTTTGTCGCCAGATTCCATTAGCAATGCAAGCTCGTTTTCCTCTTCTTGGCTTAAAAGAGGCACTTTACCAATTTCTTTTAGATACATGCGCACATGGTCATCCACATTAACATTTGCCTCTGCAACAGAAAGCTCTATTTCCTTTTCAGAATCAATGCGAGATTTTTCTGCTATTTCTTCAGCTAAAACCTCTAAATCCATTTCCTCAAGCTCAGCTTCCAGCTCAGCTTCCAGCTCTGTGTCGATGGTAATGTCAATCTCATCAATCTCAAGCCCTGCATCGGCAGAATCGTCTGTGGCATCCACCGTAATGGTGTCATCATAAACATCAATACCATATGTTGCCATTTGCTTGGCAACGGTATCAATTTTTGAAATGTCTGCCTTAACCGTCGCCATAAGCTCTGTTAATTCGCTTCTGGACAGCAAATTTTCCTTGGTGCGCGCAATTGCCACCAAGCTTTCAACCTTGTCTTTAAAATCTCCCTGCTCTACTGACTTCAAATGCTTCAACTCCTCTTATGTACAAAATCTATTATTATCCAACCTTCGCCCCTCTATACCGCTAAAAAGCTGATTTTATGGGTTTCTAGGTTTTTTCGCTCAATTGACAGCCGCGCCAAGGCTTCCACGTCACCATTTTGGGTAGCATCTGCCATTAAACGCGCTAAATGCGCAGATTTTACTAAGGTTACTTGATGTGTAAGTGCTATATATTTATCCTTTGTATCCTCATATTCTGGCGGCTTAACAAAAGCTCTGCTGATTTTCTGTTGGTCCTCCGCATATTCAAAAGTTGTTACAATGTCGGCAGGGGCAACCTCCTTACCCTTGTCTTGCGCCAGCAGTATTTTGGAAAAAGCTTCTGACAAAATACTGTCAGCAAATTCCTCTCCTGTTAAATATTTGGTTATTTGCTTGCAAAAATCTTTATCACTTGCCATTGTTGACAAAATGTGGGAAACCGCCTCGCTGAAGGCTTGTCCGCCTTGTTTGTTGTCATAAACGGCAATGGGGCTGTTGCGGGGAGCTTCTATATAGTCCTCCGAGCCATCTCCTCCTAAAATCACAGCAATTTCCTCTTTTAACGCGCCTTCATCCATGCGGTATTTATGCGCCATGTCGCGGGCATAGGCTTCTCGCTCCACTGGAGAGTTTAAAGCGGAAATAATTTTGGCGGATGCCTTTGTGAAGGTTATCCGCTGGCTTGTCTGGCTCATGTCAATGCCCTTGTTTGCGGTTTGCACTTGAAAATCCACAAAATCATAGGAATTTGATAGTTGCTCTGCCAACGCCTGCACGCCAAATTCTTGTATGTAATCATCTGGGTCTTTCGCGCTTTCTATTCTGCAAACTTTAATGCCAAGCCCCGCAGAATAAAGATGAGGGATTGCCCGTAACGCCGCTTTTGTTCCTGCTTCGTCTGTGTCGAAAAGCAATACTGCATCATTACAATAACGCTTTAAAATTCGGGCGTGATTGGCAGTAAAAGCAGTACCTAGAGCTGCCACCACATTTTTAATTCCCGCTTGATACAGGGCTATAACGTCCATGTATCCTTCTACCAAAATCAGCGTCTGCTTTTTGGTCTGCCTAGCGTAATTTAAATTATACAAGGTGCGTGACTTATCAAAAATCGGCGTTTCTGGAGAATTTAAATATTTTGGTTCGCCATCACCTATAATACGCCCGCCAAAGCCCACAATTTTACCTTGCACATCAAAAATAGGAAACATCAGCCGACCGCGGAAACGGTCATAATGACCGCGGCTGCCCTCCATGGCAAGCCCTGCCTTAACCAAAAACCCGTCAGCAAAACCTTTGCTCGAAAGGTGGTCACGTAAATCGCTGCCGCTACCTGCCCAACCTAACCCAAATTTCCGCTGTATGGCGGGGATAAGCCTGCGATGCTCCAAATAAGACATGGCGGGTTGCCCTGGTGGGGCTTGCAAATTTTCATAATAAAACCGAGCGGCAAAGGCATAAGCCTGGTGCATACGCTCTTTTTCCTCGCTGGAAACCGATGGCGCGCTAGCTGTTTGAGGCAAGCGGTAATTTATCCGTTCTGCCAAAAACTTAATGGCGTCCACAAAACTAAAATTTTCCATTTTCATTATGAAGGTAAACACATTACCCCCCTCGCCACAACCAAAACAATGAAACAACTGGCGGTGGGCAGAAACGGAAAAGGACGGGCTGCGCTCCCTATGAAAAGGGCAAAGCCCCATGTGGTTTGCCCCAGACTGACGCAGGGCTATGTAACCAGAAATAACCTCAACAATATCATTCCCTTGGCGCAAATCTTCTATCACGTCTTGAGAATACACCACAGTTTTATCACCCCCAACCCCTCTAAAGTATTAATACGACAAATTTCAGCCAAACCCTCTTTTAGTAAATAAAAAGGGGAGGATTAAAACCCCGCCCTTTTAGTCAGTATACAAAATAACTCGGCTGCCTTGGTTGACAATTTCGCTAGGCAAAGGGAACTGGCTTGCAACCATTCTGCCAGAACCAAAAACTTCCACTTCCAGCCCCAATTTATCCAGCACCTGCCGCGCTACCGTTAAGTTTTGATTTGCAAGGCTTGGAACAGCCACTTGACCAACCCCATCCATTTCCAACTCTTCTTCATTAAAAACAGGGGCGATTTGCAGATATGGCAAAATGCTGGCTAGAAGCTCTTTCATTACAGGGCCTGCCACCTGACCACCATAATACGCCCCTTGAGGTTCATCAATCAGCACAAATGCCATAATTTCGGGGTTTTCCGCAGGGGCAAATGTCAAAAACGACGCTATATAGCGGCCACTGCCCCTTGGCAACTTCTGGCTTGTGGCTGTTTTGCCCCCAATGCGGTATCCTGGGATATAGCTACGGTTTCCCGTGCCCACATAAACCACACTTTCTAAAATTTCCTTCATAAGTGCCGAGGTATCTGGCGAAACCACCCGCCTGCCTTGGTCGTGGATAAATTGCTCCACCACATTGCCTTCATTGTCGGTTATTTTCATGCCCACATGAGGCGTGACCATATAGCCCCCATTAACCGTAGCCGCCGCCGACCGCATAAGCTGCAAAGGTGTTATTTGAAAGCTTTGCCCAAAACTCATAACAGCAAGCTCTACAGGGCCAATTTTGTCCACAGGAAACATAATGCCCACGGCTTCCCCAGGCAAATCAACCCCTGTACGCTCTGTAAACCCAAAAATCCCCATATATTCGTGAAAAGTTTCCGCCCCCAGCCGCTCACCAATCTCCATAAAAACTGGATTGCAACTGTGCTGAACCCCTTCTATAAAATTAAGCGAACCATGGGAGCGAGGTCTGCGCCAACAACCAATTTGCCGCCCGCCAACTGTACGCGAGCCTGTGCAGACAAACATGCTATCCACACCAATAACCCCTTCCTCCAACCCCGCTGCCGAGGTTAGGATTTTGAAGGTTGACCCAGGCTCAAAGGTGTCATTAATGGTGAAGTTGCGCCACATGGCGTTAAGGTGGTTCATTCGCTCTTCTCCTGGCAGTTGCGCCCAAATTTCGGCTAAATCTGCATTGTTGATTGTGAAGGGTTCGTTTAGGTCGAAGCTCGGCACATTTGCCATTGCTAAAATCTCGCCAGTTTGGGGGTTCATTACGATGATTGCCCCGCGGATGGCTTGTTTTGCTTCCACTGCTTTTTCAATGGTTTGCTGTGCAAATTGCTGGACAACCGCGTCTAAAGTGGTAACTAAATTATGCCCGTCAACAGGGTCAATGCGGATTGTTTGGCTGTCTATAAACTCCCGCCCGCGGGCATCGGTTTCTGTTAGAATTTTACCTTGCTGCCCTGCTAAATGGCTGTCAAATCTGGCTTCTAGCCCTATGATGCCTTGGTTGTCAATCCCCACAAAGCCAATGACCTGTGCCGCCAAGTCATTAAAGGGGTAAACCCGCTCCACATCTTCGTCGATAATTATGCCAGGAATTGATAATCTGCGCAATTCCTCTGCAATTTCTATGTCAACATGGCTTTGGATGCGCTCTAAAGCCACCCTGCGCCCAATCTTCTCCCGAATGGTGTCCAAGTCCATTTCAAGAGCCTCCGCCAAGGTTGTTGCCACAAGGTCTGCATCCTCAATTTGTGAGCGGATGACGCTGACGGTGGCAACGGTGCGGGTTACAGCAAGCCCGACCCCGTTGCGGTCATAAATATTCCCGCGGTCTGGTCGGATAAGCCTATCCCGCGTGTGCTGTTCATAAGCCCGCGCCTGCAACATTTCCCCATGGACAGTTTGTATATAGAGTATTCTAGCCCCCAAAATTAAAAGCATGGCTGCCATAACTCCCATAACCATCAATATTTTTTTGCGCATAACCATTGTTGGTTTACCCATATAAAATCACCTCTTTATAACTTTACGGGGTTTTGCCCAAGCTTATACCAGATTATGGGTATCACGAAAAAATATAGCAGTTATGAAAAAAGCGTTCTGGACGTGAGGGAAACGCTGTGGTATAATCTAATAAAAAAGCTTTTGGAGGAATTCAAATGACAAACAACTTTAATAGGCTGAGAGAGTTTTTGGATGAAGCAATTGAGAAGCATAAAATGCCAGGAATTGATGTTATAGTGTGGCAGAACCACCAGGAGATTTTTCGGCATCAGACTGGGTATATGGACATGGAAAACAAGATAAAGCCGCAACCAGGTGCTTTGTACAATATCTATTCTGCAACTAAGATGATTGCCTGCGCGGCAGTGCTGCAATTGGTGGAACAAGGGCGGTTGTTATTGGCAGACCCCCTCCACAAATATTTGCCAGAGTATGAAAATATGCAGGTTAGATATGGAACATGGGCTTTTGCCCCTGCCAGAAACAAAATTACTATTTTGCAAATGCTTAATATGACGGCAGGGCTTTCTTACGATGCCTTTAACCCATCCCTTAACAAGTTGAGAGAGGAAACGGGAAACGACTACACCACAAGGCAGTTTGCAGAGGCTTTAGCGAAAGAACCCCTTTTGTTTGAACCTGGTGAGGGTTGGAATTATGGCTATTGCCATGAGGTGCTGGGTGCTGTGGTAGAAATTGTAAGTGGTAAATCTTTCGGGGAGTATTTAGAGGAGAATATTTTCGCGCCTTTGGGCATTAAAGAATCAGGCTTTTTTGTGCCAGAGGAGCGCAAGCACCGCATTGCCCCACAATATAACTACAACGCACTTACCAAGGAGATAACCCCCACAACAACCGATTGTTTAGGGCACAATGCCAACGCTGGCTTGCGTTATCAAAGCGGGGGAGGTGGGCTTGTAATGCCATCAGAAGATTTTATTGTGTTTTTAGATGCAATGGCATGCGGCGGCGTGGGTGCTAATGGTGCTAGAATTTTATCAAAACCTATGATGGAATTGATGAAGAAAAACCACATAAGCGGCAAGGCTTTAGACGCTTATAGGGTGAGCAATAACACGCCAGAAGGTTATGGATACGGGCTTGGCTCTGCTGTTGTTTATGATGCAGGCAAATGCCTTAGCCTGCGGCCAGAAGGCACATTTGCTTGGGGCGGCTTGGGCGGTGTGCAAAATGTGGCAGACCCTGTTAATAAAGTTTCATTTTATCTGGCGCAACACCTTATTGGAAGTCCCAAACATGTGTACATTCCCCACGCTCTTAATATTTTGTGGTCTAGCATATAATAAAAAATCCCCCTGATGGGGGGTTTTTATTTAGAAATTTCTTCCACAACAAAATCAAAAAACGGGTCGTTGTTATTTATCCAGTGGTATATGGTGTATTCTATCAGCACATGGGGGCGGAAAATGCCATCGGAGGGCTGTCGCCCATGGAAGATTTGGGATGACCAAGATGTAGGCGGCGGAGTTATCTCTAAACCAGAATAATCCAGAAAAAGTTGGGATTCCCCGCTGCCAAACCAATAAAATTCGGAGTTTTGCGCAAGGGGCTGACCCAGGATAACCGCGCCTAAATCTTCCAAAAAGTATGCCGCGCCTAAAGAGCCAGAATTTGACCCTTCGTTGACAAAATAGAACAGCCGCCCTTCAGGCAAATTGCGTGCAAAATTTGTAAAAAGCCCGTTAAATTGGTTGGCATCCCCGCCAGGGTTGCCCCTTGCGTCAATTATAACCGCCTGCACATGATTTTCCCTAAAGGTGTTGCGGACAGATTCGCCAAAAACCCCGTTTACGTCTGTTACCCAGCCACGTATGCTAATATACAAAATCCCATATTCTGGCACAAATTCGTGCCAGAGGTTTTGCCGTAAATTGCGGCGAAACAAAGGCAAATCCCCCTCGGCTCTGGCATCGGTTAGGGGGATGGTGGGCAGCCAGCGCAATGTGGTTAAAAGCCTTTCCCATTGGTGGTATTGTGTCACCAAAATTTCTGTGCCGCCTTCAAATGTAAACCTAACCCCTTCTTCGGTTGAAATTCCCAGGGCTTGCAAAACCATAGGGGCGTTGAGCAGGGCGGCAAATTGATACCTTGCGTCATACACATTCTCTACACTCCAAAACCTGGAAAAATCTTCAAAAACATGTTGGACATCAATCCCATTTAGAGCTACCAATCTTAAATTAAGAGCATCTGAAAATTCCTCGGCAGCTCTGTATAGATAAAAACCATCACTAAAATATCCAAAGATTAGCGGGTAGCGCAAAAGGCGCATCTGGGAAAAATATCCAGAAAAGCCCGTAAAAAAGAAATGATTATCCTCTAAAAGGGCAATGCTTCTTTGTATTTCTGCTTTAATTTCAAAATCGCTTAAATACCCTAAATCTAGCAGCAACCTGTCAAGGCTTACTTCAAATTCCCTGCGTATCCTTGTGTTATCTTCCCTTTGGTTTAATGAATCATTTGCAAAGCGAGGGTGCCACTGAATTACATGCTCCCTAAGCCGCTCTATATCGGCACTCCAGCCGCCTTGTTCTTCTTCGGTTGCGCCAGAGCTTCCGCAGGCGGCGAGAAAGGCAATCCACACAACTAACAAAGCCATCCTCAAGCGTTTCATTTCCCACCCCCGCTTTCGGCTTCGTTAACTGTAAAATGGCTTATTATCGCCTTTAGCACAAATTTTTCGATTTGTGTGTACTGCCTTTTCTTTAGCCTGCAAATTGCCACCCGCCAGGGTATGGGGTCGTAGAAGGACATGGCAGTAATATCTTTCAGCAAAAAAATGTCTTTAATTGCTGTTTGAAAAATAGTTATAAAGTCAGATTTTCTGGTAGACATTAGAAGAAAATCCCAACTGGTGGAGGTTATAATTTTTTTGGGCTGGATGTTTTCTGCATCAATACGACTTTTAACTTTATGATGAATTTTAAAAGAAGAATCCAGCAAAGCAAGGGTTTTGTTGTTAAGGTCGCTCCAAAGCAGCTTTTTCTTTCTTGCCAAGGGGTTGTTGGCACTCATAAAAGCCGACAATTCGCCTTCTTGTATTAAATATTCTTCCACAACCCCTTCATCAAAATGGGTTGGCTGTATCAAAACCGCCAAATCAAGGGATTTTGACAGTAATCCTTTTTCTAATTCTACAGAGCCAGCCTCTAAAATTTCAATTTCAATATCAGGGTTGTTGGAGATAAGGGACGAAAGTATTTCTGGGAAAGCAATGCCCAAAATAAGGGGCGGTATGCCAATGCGCACCTTACCTCTAACATCAACAGAAAACTCTCTTAACTCCTCAAACATTCTTTGGTAATTTTCTGTTAGGTAAAGGGCGTTTTGATAAAGCATTTTGCCGCTGGGGGTTAGGTTTTGCAACCGCCCGTTGTACCTTTCAAAAAGCTGGATATTTTCGTTGCTTTCAAAGGACTTAATAACTTTGCTTAGGGCGGGCTGAGAAACCCTAAGGTTTTTTGATGCAACCGAAAGGTTAAAATTACATTTTACAATCTCCACAAAATATTCAAGTTGCTTAATGTCCATAATTCACCTCAAAACGGGGTGGCTACATGCCACCCCGTCTACAATATCATTAATTACCGGTTCTAGCGCGCCATGGTGCTAAAATCTCATCAACAGACATAAAGTCATCAATTACGCCGAAGCCAACTTCGCCATTTGGATATACCCAATACTCCCAAAGTGCCAAATCTTCAACGCCCATTCTTCTGCCATCTGCAAAGCCGAAGTTAGGGAAGCCGCCAAGGTCAAAAATATCAGACTCCATGGCAACTACAAAGTTTTCCCAGGTAAGTTCTAGGTCCAGCTCGTCAAAACGTCTTAGGCCTTCCACCAAAACCATGCCCATCATATAGCCAGCACGAGCAAAGCCATTGTCAATAAATCCGTCAGCTTCATGGGCTGGGATATGTGGCAAATAGTTAAAGGTGTCACGCATATCAGCAAGCATTGCTAAGGCTTCTGGAGAAGTATCTTCTGCCCAGATGGTTGCGAACAGCGGACGCTGTGGATGGTAAGTTACAGGAGAAAAGCTGGTAACTGTGGATTGACCGTACACACTGAAAACAGGTATGTACCATCCAGCATCGTACATGGCAGCAACAATGCCCATTCCGTCCATTGTGCCGTTAATAAGCACTTCAACGCCGCTTGTCATCATTTGTTGTATAACTGTGAAATAAATGTCAGCAGTTACAAATTCAATCATCAACCTGTCATACACGCCAATTTCACGCGCTAGGGTTTCGATGCTTTCAGCAAGCTCAAATCCCGCGTCGGTTGCGTTTAGCATTACGCCAATTCTAGCATCATCAGGTAAATATTGGTCGCGATTTGGTCCATAAACCTGGGTTGCAAGGGCACGCGCTAAAAGGATTGGTCCGTCAATTCTGTTAGAAGGCTGTACATTAAACATTCTGCCCCCTGGATTGTATTCAGAATACAAAAGACCCAAACCGCCAGTGATGTTTACAATTGGAACACCAAAGTCAAGCATATAGTCCAAAGACATAGGTGCTTGCGCGCCTGACAAACCAACCATGGCAAAAACACGGTCCTCTTCCAGCAAACGCTCGATAAGAAGATGCCCTTGAGTTGGGTCGCCGCCGTCATCATGGCTGATGAGGTTAATTTGGCGGCCAGCAACACCACCATGGGCGTTTTGACGCTCGATAACCGCGCGGATAGATTCTACAATAGGGATACCAACAAAGGCAAATGGCCCAGATACCACAAACACATTACCAATTAAAATTTCATCATCAGTAACACCTTGCGCTAGGTTGCTGTCGCCACCTGCACCATTACCACAAGCTGTTACAAACATCACCACAGCCAACATCATTGCCGTAATTGCTGAAAGTTTCTTTGCAAACTTCTTCATTTCTTTTTCCTCCTTATGGAAAATTTATTTTTTCTTACCAAGGTAGGCACTTATCAGCTCATCATCAGCTAAAAGCTCCTGTGCAGTCCCTTGGGACTTAACGTTACCAAGTTCCAAAACATAAGCATAATCCGCAATCAAAAGGGATTGACGCGCATTTTGCTCTACCATCAAAACAGTTACGCCAGATTGTGCAATGGCTTTAACTGCTTCAAAAATGCTTTTGATGATAAGCGGCGCAAGACCTAGGGAAGGCTCGTCCAAAAGTAACACTTTAGGGCTCATCATCAAAGCGCGGCCAATGGCAAGCATTTGTTGCTCGCCTCCTGACAGGGTTGTGGCTTGCTGGTTTTTGCGCTCCGCCAACAGCGGAAAAAGCTCATGCACCTTTTCCAAATTAGCTTTAATTTCTGCCTTGCTTTTTATAGCCGAAGCACCAACCATTAAATTTTCGCCTGTGGTAAGCCCCGCCATTATATGACGGCCTTCTGGAGATTGCCCAATACCCATTTTGGCAATTTTGTGAGGTTCTTTACCCACAATGTTGTTGCCGCGGTACAAAATCTCCCCAGAAGCCACCTTTGTAATGCCTGATATTGTGCGAAGCATGGTTGTTTTGCCAGCACCATTCGCCCCTAATATAACCACAATATTTCCTTCGGGGATTTGGATGTCAACACCTTTCAATGCCCTAATTGCTCCATATTCTACAATCAAATTTTTGATTTCTAAGATATTTCCCATAATTAGGCATCCTCCTCTTCCCCAAGGTAGGCTTGTTGAACAACCGTGTCATTTTGAATTTCCTGCGGCGTGCCAATGGCAAGCTTTTTGCCGAAAGATATGGCGCAAACCGTGTCACAAACGCTCATTACAAGGTTCATATCATGCTCTACCAAAAATATTGTACATTTAAAGTCATCACGTATTTTGCGGATAACCTCTGCAAGCTCTTCAGTTTCGGCATCGTTAAGCCCTGCCGCTGGCTCGTCAAGGATTATCAACCTTGGTTCGCTCATCAAGGTTCTTGCAAGCTCCATTTTCTTTAATATACCATAGGAAAGACCTGCAGGCAAGTAGTCTTTATACTCCAGCAAATTAAGCCTTTCCAACACATCCAAAGCCTTGGCACGGTTTGCTTTTTCCTCATACTTTAGCTTTTTTGTGTTTAGGAATTGATGCGCCAAATTGGAATTGTAATAGATGTGAGCACCAATCATTAAATTGTCCAAAACAGAGATAAGCGGCACCATGGCAAGGTTTTGGAAGGTGCGCACAATGCCCGTGCTTGCCACGTCATGGCTTTTGTAATCCCCCAGGTTTACCACATTGCCAAACCTGTCACGATATAATATTGTGCCTTCTGTGGCTTTGTAAAATTGGGTGATGCAGTTAAACAAAGTCGTTTTACCTGCACCATTTGGACCGATAAGCCCAAAAATATCCCCTTCTTTGATGTCAAAGCTTAGGTCGTCCACGGCTTTAATGCCCTGGAAGTGCATTTTAACGCCTTTTAAGCTCATTATCAAGCCATCGTCAAGGGTGGCGTTGTTGCTTGCATACTGCCCTGCTAATTCCTTGTTTAAAGCATCCAAAGACCCCTTTAGTTTAACGTCTTTTCTTGCAACGCCCTCACCAACCTTTTTAAGCATGGCAGCTTTTTCAGAGGCAAGCGCGGCTTCTAAATCTTGCCGTTTTTTGGCTTCTTCCTCAATGGCTGTGTTATAAGTTTTTACAGCGGCATCACTGGCATCAGCTTCATCCACCTCTGGATATTTGGCATAAAGCCCTGCTTTAAAGTCATCCAACTTTTTATCCAGCTCACCAAGCTTTGCTTTTCTGTAAGCATCTCCCGCTTGTTCTCCTGCCTTTGCGGCCTTCCGCTTTGCGGTTTGCTCCACAGCACGGCGGGGCAGGCTTTGCTTTTTAACAAACTCTGCAAGCTCCTGCTCCCTAAGCTCGTTATTAACCTCGGCTTTTGGCGTGGCTTCCATTTCTAGGGGCAAAAGACGCTTTCTGGAAGCAAGCTCCAGCTGGTTCAGCTTCTTTTCATTTTTTGTATCAATTTCTCTTTCCAAAAATGTCAGATAGCGGTTGTTGTAATTATATTCGCCAAAAACCCTATCACGTTTTTTGACCAGCCGTCCAACGCCCATATTATACTTCAGGTTCAGGCCCATATCGGTACAACCTCCACTTCATATACAATTTGCGGAACAATTTTACAATTTCTTGGACAAGCCTTGTTAAACCGCCAGGAAACCTTGCGAAAATAATAATCATCAGCACACCTGTTAAGATAAGCACCGCACCTGGATATTGTACAAAGAATGGTATATTTCTCAGCACTGTCAAATCCAAAGCGAAAACGAAAAACGCACCGAGCATGATACCAGAGGGTTTTGCGCTGCCCCCCAAAATAACCACCGCAAGAAGGTTAAGGGATAGCATAAATGTCCATGTAAGCGGTCCTGCCGCACCCATAGAGCTAATGAACAAAACCCCAGCTATCATAGCGAAAACAGTAGCGAGAACAAATGCCATAACACGATACTTTAAAAGGCTTATGCCCATTGCCTGGGCAAGGGGTTCGCTGGCACTCATGGCAAGCATGGCGCGCCCTGTTGGGCTGTTGATGATGTTTAAAGTTATCCAAACCAGTACAAACATCACAGCCATTACCAAAAAGTACACAGTTTCACGGTTAAGTTGCAAAAACCCTGCAATTGTCGGGAAAGGCACTTGGGTAATTCCCATATGTCCCCCTGTAAATGTGTTTACAATCCCTGTTGGGGCAATGAACAATTGGTTCATAATGGTGGCAAAGGCTAGGGTGATAACCAGAAGATATATGCCCCGCACACGAAGGGATATAAAGCCGATTGCCGCTCCCAAAATGATGCCCACCAAAATAGATATTAGCAGCACAGCCGTGAAAGGTATTCCTGTAAAGGTGCGCAAGAGGTTGCCTGCTGTATATGCCCCAAGCCCTATAAAAGCCGCAGAACCAAGGGATACCAAGCCAGACATGCCCACCAGAATACCAAGCCCCATTGCGCCCACTGTCCAAATCATTGTAGTTGCTACGGCGCGGCTTAACGTAAGGGTTACAATGCCGTCACCAAAAATAAATGCAAGTTGCAAAGCCATTAGGAAAACGGCTAAAAGCAGATAGCCGAACATAGGGTGTTTAACCAACATTTTACGATAATTTGGTTTTACCATAGTTTCAAACTGTTTGTAGTCGTTTTTCATAAAGCCACCCCCTTAAATTTTTTCCATGGTCTTTTTACCAAATAAGCCGTCTGGCTTGATAAGGATGATAAGAAGCACCACAGAATACATTAGGACATTTGCCCACAACCCGCTTATCATGGCAAGCATAGCGAGAAGGGTGGGGATTATGATAGCACCAACAACAGGCCCGTGGAAGGATGTAAAACCGCCGATAACCAAGGCAAGCAGTGCATTTGTGCCAACCACATCCAGCATAGCAATGTTTACATTGGTGTTTTGTGAGCCAAGCATTACCGCCGCCAAAGCCGCCAAGGCACTTGACACAGCCCAGCTTATTGCGGTTATACGTTTGGTGTTAATGCCCATCATGTTTGCAACGATAGGGTTAGAAGCTGTAGCACGTACAGATAAGCCCCATTTTGTGCGGTAAAGTGCCGTAAAAACAATGCCGATAACCACTGCCGCCGTTATAAAGATAAACAAACCGTTTTGAGTTATAGAAAAGCTGTTGCCAAATAGGGAAAACTCCACCAATCCCGCGAAATATCTAGGATAGGTATAGGGTATCGTTCCAAAAACTATAGGTATCAAGGCAGACACAATAAGTATAAGCCCCAATGTTACCATTACACGACCAACAGGTCCGCTTTTTAGGCGGCTAACCACGAAAAAGTCCACTGCAAAACCCATGCCAGCACATAACAAAATGCCGCCAAGACCTGCAATCCACGGGTTAAACCCTGCTCTCATAAACATAAATGCCGCGGTGAAAGCACCAACAGTTGCCACAATTCCTTGGGCAAAATTGGCAACTCCTGCGGTTTTATATGTTAAGGTTATGCCCATTGTAGACAGGCACAAAACCCCAATTAGGAACAAGCTGTTCAAAAACACTTGGAATATAGAAGCCATATATATCTAACTCCTTTCTGGAAAGATTATAGTGCTGGTATGTTAAAACGTTTTACATTTGCCATTGTGGGCAGGGGCCTTCCGCCTGCTTCAAATTCCTTTATAATGTCACGTATAATGTCATTAAAAGGTGTGTCTATGCCTGTTTCGTCACCGCCATCACATACAACACCGTTGATGTAATCTATCTCGCAAGGTATGTTTTTTTCCATATCTTGCAACATGCTTGCTTTTGACGGTCTGTGGACGCTGTACACATCCCGCAAGGTGGCGATGGCACGCTCTCGCCCTGCTTTGTCATCGAAACGTGCGTCATAAAAATCCTTACCTGGAATAATTTCTTCTAAAGTGATGCCTTTGGCGGTTGCCACTTGTATAAGCTCGTTTGCTACATGGGCGGCACATGCCACTGCATTTTCGTTGTCCATTACCTCTCCAAAGGTTGAACCTGTTGCGGCAGACATACCGCTAACCGCCGCATTCATCCACAGTTTTGACCACCTAAAGCCGCTTAGGTTGGTGTTGATGACCACGCCGCCAGCCAGCTTCAGAAAGGCTTCTACCCGCTTTAGATTGTCGTCCACCACATTGTCCAGGTTGCCAATTTCAACAATTACATGCTCTGGCGTGGTGTTAAGTTGGGAGATGCCAGGAGCAACCCATGTTGCACCCCAACCAACAGCCCCGCCGCAGGTGCGGTTTTTACCCACAATTTCTGCCACAAACTCTTCTGGCACACCGTTTTGAAGGGTGCAAACCACGCTGTTGTCATCAATATATTTAAGCAGGTTTGTCAAAACTATTTTATTAACCAACTGCTTTGTCAAAATAATAGCAATGTCATAAATGCCGCTCATCTGGTCAGGGGTGATGGCTTCCACAGGTATGTTTTTTATGTCCATATAACCCGTAACCGTAGCTCCGTTTTTGTTAAGGGCATCCACATGCTCCTTGTTTGTGTCAATTAGTATGCATTTGCCGCCGTTTTGCGCCACAATTGCCGCCATAACCGTTCCAAGGGAACCAGCGCCAATAATCGCAACTCTCTCCTGTTTCATGGCAATCCTCCCTATTTAGAAATCCCAAACATTTCACGGGCTTCGGTTGGTGTCATTGGTGTGTAGGAAAATTCTCCCATAATACGCACCATTTTGTCCACCAACTCTGCATTGCTTTTAGCGAGAACGCCTTTGGACAGGTATAGGTTGTCCTCCAATCCCACGCGCACATTGCCGCCTAAAAACAGGGATTGGGTGCAAACAGGAAACTCGTGCCTGCCAGCACCAAAAGCAGACCAAATATAATTATCTTGACCAAAAAGGCGGTCGGCTGTTTGCTTCATCATTATAACATCTTCTGGGCTTGCCCCTAAAGCTCCGTTTATACCAAGAACAAATTGCATGTAAATTTTGCCGCTTATTTGTCCTGTGTCTTTCAAAAATTTAAGGTTGTAAATATGCCCCACGTCATAGCACTCAAATTCTGGCATTACATTATGCTCACGGAATAGGTTTAAGGTGTTTTCAATGTCCTTAAAAGTGTTGGGGAAAATCGCCTCGCGAGTTCCTTCGTAGAAAGGCACTTCCCAGTCATGCTTCCAATTGTCATATCTTTCCACAAGTGGGAAAAGACCCCAGTTAATAGAGCCTACGTTTAAAGATGCCAAAGCTGGCTTAAAAATAGGAATGGCACGGGTGCGCTCTTCCATGGTCATACCAAGGCCGCCGCCTGTGGTAACACAAATGATAACATCATCATTTTCTTCGCGTATCATGCCGATGATGTCGCCAAAGTCCTCCAGTTTTGCGCTGGGCTTTCCTGTTTCGTTGCATCTTGCATGGATGTGTACAACGGCAGCACCTGCTTTTGCCGCATCCAAGGCTTGTCTTGCAATATCCTTGGAATTTACAGGCAAATAAGGGCTCATGGTTGGGCTATGTATGCCCCCTGTGATTGATGCAGATATAAGCCTTTTAGAACCTAGTTTCATAAATGTTTCCTCCCAACAATATATTTTGCGACAGGCTCTTAACCTCATTATACCAGAGATGGTAAAAGCTGTCAATTATTCGTTTTTAAATCTATTTCCAAAAGCTCTAAATTAAATCTATATAGTATAAGTATATTGGCAAAAAAGGCGTTGTCTAATACCAGTTTTTTATGCAACATATAACTAATAATTATAGCAAAGGGGAAAGATAACCAAGAAACCTGTTTTTTCGCCACTTTTCACAATATGTTTTATTATAGGCTTTTAAAATTTTATTAAAAAAATTACTTTACGCAGGGTTGGTTGATGTGTTATTATTTTGTTATTGGACAGGTCTAATGATTAGGAGGATAAATTTATGAAAGAAATAGTTATTGTATCAGCAGCGCGCACCCCAATCGGCAGTTTTGGAGGCGTATTAAAGGACGTTAGTGCTGTAGACCTAGGGGTTTGTGCCATCAAAGCCGCCTTAGAGCGCGCCTGCATCAAAGCAGAGCAAATCGACCAAGTTATTATGGGCAATGTGCTGCAAGCTGGTCTTGGTCAAAATGTAGCCCGTCAGGTGGCTATTGGAGCGGGCATCCCAGAAAGTGTGCCGTCTTTTGTGGTAAACTACGTTTGCGGCTCTGGTTTGAAAGCTGTTGAGCTTGCCGTCCAAGCCATTATCTGCGGGGATGCAGATGTGGTGGTGGCAGGCGGCACAGAGAACATGTCACAAGCACCGTATTTAGCCAAGGGCGTGCGTTGGGGGCAAAAAATGGGCAATACCCAGCTAGAAGATACCTTGATAGCAGATGGGCTGACAGATGCCTTTAACGACTACCACATGGGCATCACAGCAGAGAACCTTGCGGACAAATACAGCCTAACCCGTGAACAACAGGACGAATTTGCCGCATTAAGCCAACAAAAGGCAGAGGCGGCTGTTAAGGCAGGCAAATTTACGGCAGAAATTGCCCCTGTCGCCATTCCTCAGCGTAAAGGCGACCCCCTTATTGTGGATGCAGACGAGTACCCCAAGCCAGGAACAACCGCAGAAGGGCTGACAAAGCTTCGCCCAGCTTTTAAAAAGGACGGCAGCGTGACAGCGGGTAACGCCAGCGGCATCAATGATGGTGCGGCTGTGCTAATATTAATGAGTAAAGAAAAGGCTGACCAATTAGGTATAAAGCCCCTAGCAACCATTGCCAGTTATGCCACGGCAGGGGTTTGTCCTACCATCATGGGCATTGGCCCTGTGCCAGCAACCCAGAAGGCACTGGAAAAAGCAGGGATTAGCGTAGCCGACCTTGATTTAATAGAAGCTAACGAAGCTTTCGCCGCCCAAGCCTTGGCTGTGGCGGCAGATTTGCAACTTCCTGCTGACAAAATTAATGTAAATGGCGGGGCAATTGCCCTTGGGCATCCGATTGGAGCAAGCGGGGCTAGGGTTTTAGTAACTTTAATCCACGAAATGACAGCGCGTGATGCTAAGCATGGTCTAGCCACCTTATGTATTGGCGGCGGGCAAGGCATTGCGATGATAATAAAACGTTAGAGGAGGGTTTCCATGAATAAATTAATAACTTTTAAAAAGGCGGCAGAACTAATTAAAGATGGCTCTACCATCATGTTCGGCGGCTTCATGGCAAACGGCACAGCTGAGGGCATTGTAGATGCTCTTGTAGCCAGCGGGGTTAAGGATTTAACCATAATCTGCAACGACAGCGGTTGGATTGACCGAGGTGTCGGCAAGCTGATTGTTAATAAACAGTGCAAAAAGCTTATAACGAGCCACATAGGACTTAACAAAGAAACAGGCAGGCAAATGAACGAAGGGGAGCTGGAAGTGATACTCACCCCCCAAGGCACACTGGCAGAACAAATTAGGTCTGGCGGATATGGGCTTGGAGGTGTGTTAACCCGCACAGGTATCGGTACATTGGTTGCAGAAGGCAAACAGACCGTGGATGTAGATGGGGTCACATATCTGCTTGAAAAACCGTTGCGGGCGGACTTTGCAATCCTTGGCGGCTCTGTGGTGGATAAGGCGGGGAATATTGTCTACAAAGGCTCTACAAACAATTTTAACAATGTAATGTCATCAGCTGCTGATATTGTTATTGTGGAAGCTGAGGAACTGGTAGAAATTGGGGAGATTGACCCCAACACAGTCGTCACACCTGGTATTTTTGTCGATTATATTGTTGAGGGGGTTCGCTAATTTATGAGTATGATGGATAAAGACCAAATGCAAGATTTCATAGCAAAGCGTGTAGCCAAAGAGCTAACAGAAGGCTCTGTTGTTAATTTAGGGATTGGCTTACCTACAAGGGTTGCCAATTTTGTGCCAGAAGGCATGACGGTTAACTTCCAAAGCGAAAACGGCTTTGTGGGCTTAGGCCCAACCCCTGCCCCTGAGAATGTTGACCCTAATATCGTAAACGCAGGGGGTCAGCCTGTAACAATCCTACCTGGAGGTATGTTTTTTGACTCAGCCACAAGCTTTGGCATAATCCGCGGTGGTCATGTAGACCTTACAGTTCTTGGGGCGTTGCAAGTGGATGCTAAGGGCAACATTGCCAACTACATGATACCAGGCAAGCTTGTTCCTGGCATGGGGGGAGCAATGGACTTATTATCTGGTGCTAAGAAAGTTATTGTGGCTATGGAGCATACAGCAAAAGGCTCGCCTAAAATTTTAAAGGAGTGTAATTTGCCTTTAACTGCCGTAGGTGCTGTTGACCTTATAATAACCGAAATGGGCGTTATGGAAGTTACCCCTGATGGCTTGAAGCTAATAGAAATTAACCCAGAATACACAATTGAGCAGGTGAGAGAAGTTACCGAAGCAGAATTGATTGTTGATGGGGTGGGGGAGATGGCAGTTTAGAAGATATTTTCTGCATAACCATATAACTAATAGTTTTATCGGCTTTACAATGTGGGCTTGACTTTTTTTGTGTTTTGTTGTATGCTGATTTTACAGAAACGAAATTTTAAAATTTTGAGGTGACAATATGGATTTGCAGAAGATTTTTTATGGTTCGGCTGATGGGGCAAGTAATATTCACGCTTGCATTTGGAAGCCTAGTGAAGATGTGCAGGTTAAAGGTGTAATCCAAATTGTCCATGGTATGAGCGAGCATATTTTGCGCTATGGCGAATTTGCCAAGGCAATGACCGAAGCTGGTTTTATTGTTTGCGGAAATGACCATTTAGGTCATGGCAAGTCTGCCAACGGCAATTTTGGGTATATCGGCGTTGGTGGTCATCGCCTGTTGGCTAAAGATGTGTACAAACTTACAAATATTGTTAAAAAGGAATTTGAGTTGCCTGTTGTGTTAATAGGGCTTGGCATTGGCTCTTTAATAGCCCGTTATGTTTCCGCTGTTTGGAATATGGAATACGCAGGGGCAATTTTTTCTGGCACATCTGGCGGCGGCTCTGGGCTTAACTTTTTGCATCGTGTGCTGTCCAAAATGAAGTATGGAAGCACAAAAAAAGGCGTGGCAAAAGAAGCATCATGGATAAACAAGCAAATTCATGGCAAATATAACCGCGGTTTCCGTCATTCGGACCATGGACCAAGCTGGCTTTCCCGTGATGTTTACCAGGTTTCAGCTTTTGAGGCTGACCCTTTGTGTGGCTTCCCTCTAACCTACGGGGCTTGTATGGACTTTTTAAAGCTTAACCGCATTGTAAATTCCGCAGGGTGGCCCATGCGTATTGAGCCACAAATGCCAATCTTCATTTTTAGCGGACTTAACGACCCTATGGGGGATTTTGGCAAGGGGGTCATTAAAGTTTATGGCGACCTTATCAATGCTGGTTGTGAAAATGTCCACATTACTCTATATCAAGAGGCTCGCCACGAAATGCTTTTTGAGCTTAACCGTAAAGAGGTTTTTGCGGATGTTGCAAAATGGGCTTCTGATGTTTGCTGTGTGAAGGAGAATTTAGCATGAAAATTCTAATAAAAAACGGCAGAGTAATAGACCCCGCCTCAAACACCGACCAAATTGCAGATATTTTGGTGGATGGCGGCTTGATAGCAGGCGTGGGAGGGGATTTAGCATCCCATAAGGACATAGATAAGGAAGTTGATGCAACAGGAATGTGGGTTGTGCCAGGTCTTATTGACATGCATGTCCATTTTCGCCAACCAGGGCAGGAGCATAAGGAAGATTTGGCAAGCGGCGCAGCGTCTGCCGTGGCAGGGGGTTTCACCACGGTTTGCACCATGCCCAACACATCCCCGCCAATTGACAATGCTGAGTGGATAAAGTTTACCCATGATAAAAGCGCAGAAATTGGGCTTGCCAACATTTTGCCTATTGGGGCAATCACTAAAGGTATGAAAGGCGAGGAGCTTACTGACATTGCTGAAATGCACAAGGCGGGGGCCATCGGGATAACCGAGGATGGTATGACGGTGCGCAACGCCCACCTTCAGCTGAAAGCCATGGAAATAGCTTCAAAGCTTGATTTGTTGACCTTTTCCCACTGTGAGGATATGGATTTGGTAAGCGGCGGCGTAATGCACCTTGGCACAGCGTCAGAGTGGCTTGGTTTGCCTGGCATCCATGCCCTTGCAGAAGAGGTTGTCATCGCCCGCGATATTCTGATTGCAGAGCATGCGGGGGCGAAATTGCACATTTGTCACATAACTACAAAACTTGGTGTTCAGCTTGTGCGGGAAGCCAAGGCAAGGGGGGTTCGGGTGACGGCAGAGGTTTGCCCTCACCACTTTACCTTGACTGATGAGGATATTAAAACCCAAGACCCTAATTTTAAGATGAACCCGCCCTTGCGCAGTCTTGAGGACTTGGAAGCCATGAAGGCAGGGCTTGCAGACGGCACAATTGACGTTATTGCAACTGACCACGCCCCACATCACGCTGATGAAAAAGCGAAGGGCTTCTTGACTGCGCCTTTTGGCATTGTTGGGTTGGAAACCGCTTTGGGGCTTTCAATGAGGCTAACCAATTTGACCCCTATGGAGCTTATTGCCAAGCTGGCTTATAATCCCGCTAAAATTTTAGGTATTGACAAGGGTACATTGGCAGAGGGTGCGGTGGCTGATATAGCAATCATTAACCCTGACGCAGAATGGACTGTTGACCCTAGTGGTTTTGCGTCAAAAGCCCGTAATACGCCATTTGGGGGAGAAACGATAAAAGGTAGGGTTGAATATACAATAGTAAGCGGAAAAATTGTGTATCAACATTAATTAATTAATTTTGATAACTATATAGGCGCGCACATGATACAATTCCCAACAACACCGCGTAGGGGCGCATATTATGCGCCCGTGTCCGACGAATGTGATTTTAATGAAGAATACGTTCGCCCAGCATCGGGCGCATATTATGCGCCCCTACGATGATGATGCCAAAGTCAAGCAAGTAACATGTGCTTGTTGCCATGGATTGGAGGTTGCTATGAAAAAGTTGATGCTTTTACGGGCGATGTTTACCCTCGCGTTATGCCTTAGCGTGGTTTCAATGGTATTTGGAAAGGCGGCGGCAGAACCAATTGATATTAAAGTTATCTTAGATGGCGAACTCCTGGACTTTGATGTGCAGCCACAAATTATTGATGGTCGAACTATGGTTCCTGCTCGTGTCATACTTGAGGCGTTAGGGTTGGAAGTGGAATGGTACGGGGAAACTCAAACAATTTGGGCAACACGTGATAATTTTGGTTTGCGAATGGATATTGGAATTAACACCCTGTATGTCGGAACTTTCGAATGGACTACCCCTCCGCGCGGGGGTGGCATTTTCAGAGCGCATCATGCGCATCGAGTACATTTAGATGTGCCGCCAATGATTACTAATGGGCGGACATTAGTGCCTTTGCGGGCGATTTCAGAAGGTATGGGTGCCGTTGTTGAATGGGAAGGTGACACAAGGACAGTTATAATTGAAACTATATAGCACCCCATGGGGCGCATATTATGCGCCCGTGTCCGACAAACGTTATTTTAATGTAGAATACGTTTGCTCGGCAGCGGGCGCATAATATGCGCCCCTACCACAAAATTTGTCATCAGAGCCTGCCTTGTACTTGATGAGGCTAGGAATGTCTGACGGGATTGCGGGTCAAGCCCGCAATGACACGGTTGAACATGTGCAGGGTGACGGGTGATGGTTGGAAATGTGCAGGGTGATTACATACAATTCCCGCAACACCGCGTAGGGGCGCATATTATGCGCCCGTGTCCGACAAATGTGATATTGATGTAGAATACGTTTGCCCAACAGCGGGCGCATATTATGCGCCCCTACGATGATGACGCTAAAGCGTTATGTAAATTTGTATACAGTTATTTTATTTTTAACACAAATGACAGCATGATTTAAGTTGTCATTTGTGTTTTTTATTTACAAAACTTTTGAAGTATTTTTGAAATTTATTGTTGACAAATTGTTACGGAGCTGTTACAATGATGTTGCAATTGGGAGTGCTATGTATACACGGTTGCACATATTTTTATGAAGTGGGGGTGGTTGATGATTGGTTGTTTGGTAACATTGGTGGTTATGCGTTTGTTGTAAACGTATTTTTGAGGTAATATTATTTTAGAGGAGGTTCTTTATGAAAAACAATTCCAAAAATTGGCGAAGGATTAGGAAGTTTTTTGCAGCTTCACTTGCCATGGTTTTTGTTGTGGGCATGTTGCCCTCGGCACCCCTTTCTGCTGCTGAAATTAATGCAGTAAGCAATTACGCAGAAAATCAACTTCTAAACTTAACAGATGAACAGCTTGATGCATTTGCACAAGTGCAAGAGTTTAATAACCTAACTGGTCTTGTTGGCTTTGAGGGTGAATTTGCCCTTCCAACCGACAATAGTCAAGTACCCGTTATCGTTTTCTTTGAAAGTAATCCTGCACCAACACAAGTTATAGAAGCAGCGGCGGCTGGTCTTTTGCTCCCTCTTAGTGATGCACTTGAGGTTGTAGAGGACGAGCACGCCGTTTTTCGTAGAGAGCTTAGCGGGCTTTTTGCATCTCCCATGACAATGGGCAGGGCTGCCGCGGCTGAATATCACATTACAACAGAATATCGCCACACCCTTAACGGTGTTGCTATGACTCTTCCTGCTAATATGGTGGAGGATGTTGCAAGCCTTGGCGTGGTTCGGGCGGTTTTCCCAGACTTTGTTTTGGAATCACCAGAGATAATTGAAAACCAAGAAGAATTTCCTGTAACTGCCACTGCTGAAGCTCTGCAAACAGCAATTGCCACAGCCCTTTCAAATGAAAGTGATGCTGTTGTTTCTGGCAATCCTTGGGGCATGTTGCAAGGCCGTGACAGAATGAACGCAGATGCCGTCCATGAAATGGGATATGACGGCGCAGGCATCATCATTTCTGTTATTGACACAGGTATCGACTGGATGCATCCAGCTTTTGCAGGAAGCTTCCCACCTGCTTCTGTCATCAACGAAGCTAGAATTGCCAGATTTGGTCCAAACGGAACTGCTGGTCACCAACCTGGTCTTTATCAACCTCTTACTCAAAATGAGTTGTTTGACATAAACAGATATGTTGACGGTGACATTAACCGTGTGGGAACTCGCAGAGATGGCGGGCAAAACCCAGAATATGTTTTCCTAGGCCGTGACACAATGCGTTTGTGGCCAGGGGGACAGGGTGACGACCCAAGGGGCAACCCAATCCAAAGGGGCGGAACTCCTATGAATTGGGCGTATCCTGTGCTGTTGCCAGCTGGTATGCCAGGCAACAACCCAAGCGAATGTTCACCTTTGTACATTTTTGATGACAACGGTGTTAACATGAGAATTACATACAATCTTGTTGAAGCTGGACCAAGTGCTAATATAATTGCGCCGTCTATGCATGGTACTCACGTTGCTGGTACAATCCTTGGCCGTCCATATCCAGATGTAGACCATCCAGATTTTGACCCAGGTGCTGCCATTATGGGCGTTGCGCCAGGTGCGTGGGGCATCCACTACCGTGGTCTTTATGGTCATGGTGCAACTTATGCTTCTGTTTGGATTTCTGCTCAAGAGTGGTCTTTCCTTGACGGTGCAACCGTTGTAAATATGTCCCTTGGACAACAAAGAGCAGCTCCAATCAACCTTGCAAACATCAGCGTTAACAATCTAATGCTTGCTGACCCAACCATCGTATTTGTACAGTCTGCTGGTAACAGCGGCGCAGGTGGTTTTTACACTGGCGGCTCACCTGGTATCGGTTCTTTGAGCATTTCTGTTGCTATGCACAGCGAGCCAGCCCGTGGTTTTGTTATCCAAAGTGATGACATTACCATTCGTGATGGTTTTGGACGCACCACATTTATAACCCATCGCGATGCTGCCCGTATTGCAACCCTTGCAAACGGCAACCTTATTCCTGTTCACCCTGCATCAGACCTTGCCCATGATAATGGTGAAATTACAATTTTTGCTATACCTGGAACGGCAATTGCAGATGTGCCAATCGGCACGGGAACAGTGGCAGACTTTAATGCCCTTGTTGAAGAAGTGGGCGCGGAATATCTTGAAGGTCACTTTGTCCTTGTTCGCAGAGGTGAAGGTTTTGTAGATGTTGCCCGCAGAGCCCATGCAATCGGCATGGCTGGCGTTATCTCTGTAAACACTGTAAACGCTCAAGGTGCTGACAATGCTCCAGGTCTTGTGCAACCAACAGGCATCAACCACGAGCCTGTGCCAGTAATGCAAATTCTTTTTGAAGAAGGTGCAGCTTGGGCGCGTGAAATCGTGGCAAATGGCGGTTATAGCACTTTCACCATCACCGACACAACCTATATTTTCGACCTTGCAGCTCCTGCTGGACTTCCTTCTGTGGCAGCTGGCTCTTCCAGAGGTCCTGTAGAAATTAGCCACCAAATCGGTCCTGATATTGGCGCACATGGTCAAGCGGTGTTCTCTGCCCAGCCGAGATTCTTGGCAAGTGCAGGCGGCGGCGCAGGTAACGGCAGTGTAGCCAGCCCAACTCCAATTCAAAACTGGACATGGCATAACAACCCATGGCAAAACGCCCACACTAACATCGGCGGCACGTCCATGTCATCTCCACACGTTGCTGGTGCTGTTGCTCTTATGCAACATTATAGCAGAGATAATGGCGGCATGTGGGCAAACTATGAAATTAAAACCCGCATTATGAACACAGCAATCCAATTCAGCAATCCAAACAACATCTATGGTCCAATGGACGGCGCAACAAATATTGATGTTTTGGCAGCAATTACCACAAACACAGTTGCTTTTGCAGAATGGGATTATGTAACAACTGAAGTGTTCGTACCTTTCGCTTTCCAAAGTTATGCATCAACCCTTACTGGCGGCATCAGCTTCGGCGGCTTTAACCGTCATCTTGACGCCGTTGGCAATACCTACCGTGACATTGGCAACGATGCTCACACCGCAACTGTATACGTTAACCTACGTAACGACTCTTCTGAAGCCGTTACATATGAGCTTAGCCATCGTTTTGTTGCACCAGGTCGCCCTGCTCGTCCAGCAGGCAGCCCAACAACACCTATTAGCGGAGCAACCCTTACATACCAGTCAGCAATTAGCGTTCCTGCTGGTCAAAGTGTAAGATTCCCAGTATCTATCAACCTTCCTGCCAATAACGAACTTGGCTTCCATTACGGCTTTTTGACCATTGAAGGCGGCAACCATGACATCGTTATGCCTTTTGCAGCCATCACCCACAGCACACAGCCAGCCTTTAACTTCCACGGTTTGTACCGTCCAGTTATGACAACAAACCAAATTGGCGAAGGCGCGCAAAACCTAACTTCAAACGAGCTTGTAATGTACTTCTCTCAAACTTGGGGCTTTTATGCAGAGTTTTATCTAATTGACCCAGCTGGAAGAGATGCAGGCATGACCGAGTTTAACTGGTTTACAGGCTCTATTGGGCTTGGTGGCGAACATATCCCACGCTTTGGCGATTATATTTTCGGCACAACCCTTGACGGTGCTGGCGACTATCGCGGCAGATGGGGCAGACATTTCCCTAACAACCGCGGCGTAAACGAAGATTATGTAATGCGTGGCGTTATCTTTGACGGATATTATACCCCTCTTATGTGGGAAAGCCCAGATGGCTCTGGCGAGCGCGCAAGGTTTGACCAAGAAGGTCAATTCTATATTGGCGTTGCTGTTTACCGCCAAGGAAGTGCTGCCCCAACAGGCGGCGCACCAATTGGCCCTCAAAGCCATTTCTGGTATTTCGACCAAGCTCTTCTAATTCCTTTCCATATTGACAACACCCCTGCAGAATTTACCGCTATCACCGTCAACGGCGTAGAGGTAGATTTGGCAAATCCTGTTATTAACGTTGCTCCAAATGTTTCTGACATCACCATCGAAGGTAATGTTTTTGACGCTTGGCTAAATGACGCAATTGCAGACGGAGTGACATTTGACGTGTGGAACGCCCCACGTGCCGCAAACTTTGCAGACAATATGGGTCTTTGGGTGCTTGTTGGTGAAAACACCCCAGATAACAGACCTGTGCGTGCAATCGTTGACGAAGATGGCGATTTCACTGTAACTCTAACAGATGTTTTGACCCAAGAGGGAGCGGAGCTTGCCTTCTGGCTTATTGACGGATATGCTCCAGTACCTCTTGTAAACCAAGTGCCTGTTGGTGTTGGTAATCCTTTCAGCACAATTGCACCTGGTAATAACAATGCTTACTGGAATGTACCAGCAGTAGCAAGAATGATTTCTGGCGTTAATGGCGACTTCTTCGCCCCAGAGGCTATTGTGAGAGCAAGTGCAGACACAGAAGCACTTCTTCGTCAAGACGTGCTCTTTGGTCGCGCCCACAGCTCCAACCCTGTTGTATACAACCTTCCAGCAGAAGCCTTTGGTGAGTTTGGCTGGTCTGGGCTTAATGTGGTAGAGTTTAACGTGGATGTTAATGTTTATCCTACCCACATCGTAAACTTCGACACAATAACCAACCACGGACAAATCTTCGCAACTGTAAACGGAGAATATATCCAGTCTGGTGACCGTGTTCCACGAGGAAGCACTGTAGAATTCTATGCTGTACCAAACGAAGGCTTTAGAGTGCAAGATTGGTCGCTAGGTTTCTTGACATCAAGCACATCTGATGCCAACAACAACCAACCTGCACTTCCAACATTCACACTGCGCAATATCCGTTTTGACCATGAAGTGTTTGTAAGCTTCAGCCAAGACATTGTAACTCATGTTGTTAACTTTGAAGCAATAGGCAACGGAACACTTACAGCAACCGTGAACGGACAGCCAATTGTCAGTGGACAACGTATTGTAGCTGGCAGCACAGTAGTGTTTACAGCAACCCCAGCCAGCGGCTACACCGTATCTTGGGGCTTTGAAGCCTTTGGTCAAAGCCGCTCTGCAACACCTCACGTGCTGGAAATCGACAACCTACGCGCAAACATCCTAATCACAGCAACATTCATCCCAACGACACCACAAGCACCACAAATGCCAATCATAATCGCGCCAGATGTACCCGTCATCACAGCTCCCGATAGACCTATCACCACAACACCAGAGCGCCCCGTCAACCAAACGCCAAACCCAGTTTTGACCCTTCCAGAGTTGATTATCATCAGCCCAAGCGAACCTACGCGTCGTCCCTAATTAGCT